>CAJIAU010000147.1_pt1 | contig 32482 bp, 27 predicted proteins | sample 9199171 | NCBI WGS metagenome assembly CAJIAU01 (sample SAMEA7708280, study PRJEB35096) | sediment metagenome | biome: marine neritic benthic zone biome [ENVO:01000025]; feature: sediment [ENVO:00002007]; material: shallow marine sediment [ENVO:03000034] sea grass bed [ENVO_01000059] ...
GATATCCCACTCGGCCTGCTCCAGTTATTGCCGGTAGTCATTCAGGGCCCGGAGAACCTGGTCAGCGAACTGGGAGAACTGATGGAATACCGGTTTCTGGAAGAAGGCCAGATTTCAGCCCACTCAGCAGCCTGGATGGAAACCGCTTTTTCCGTATCTGTGAATCATGCCCGATTCATGACGCTCACGGATCTGAATGCCATGCTGAGGCTTCAACTTGAGCACTTCGGGTTCTTGCCGATGTGGGAATTACTGGATGCCGCCCTGAATGATCAAGCTGATCCCCTGCAAGTAAGCAGCGGCACGGGACAATTCTATGAATGGAAAGACGGAGCGGTCTGGACCTGTTTCGAGACTTTCGACACCTGGGCGAAAAGCGGTTGCGGCAAAAAGATCGATGCGGCCCGCCAGGGGCTGGCCGCAGCATACGGTGACTGGACCCGGGAAACCCGGCAGTACCTGACCACCCTGAATGCGCACGGGCTGGATGTCAGGTTCACATTGTGTGGAAGCGATGCTCCGCTTACAGGAACTTTTCTTACCGAACCCGGGATTTCAGCTTCCCTTGATGGTGACTCCATCATAACGGAGCACAGTTATGCAGAACTGGGCACTATTGCTGTGACAGCCAGTTCAGATGGCGAAATCAACCATTACTACCCATTGAATCCACGGGGATTGAACGACATCCACGCACACATCAGGGAAAACCTGCCCGGCGTTCACACGGTGGCGTTTCCCGGAACCATCCTCCATGATGAGAAAACCCGCTGCCTGGTGCCTGATACCGGCCAGTCAAGGACCCGGCATTGAGCGAGCTGGTTTACATCGCTCCCTCGACCATCCATGGGCAGGGTCTGTTCGCCGCGCGACCGCTGAAGGCGGGCCAGTTGATCGGTTTTTACGCCGGCCCTGTTACGGACCAGGATGGTGATCATGTCCTCTGGGTAGAAAACGATGACGATGACGGGTGGACCGGTTATGACGGGGCCAACGAACTGCGGTTCATGAATCACGCTGATTCACCGACGGCGGAAATGGACGGACGAAGTTGCTATGCGCTGGTCGATATGACAGCCGAAACGGAAATTACCATAGACTATGGATGGAATGATTCTTGATATCGCATAAATAAGCCTCATTTATCCTGTACTTGAGATGACAGCCGCCCCGGCACACGGAAACTATTATGGAAATCAGTGACGCAGTAAGAAACAAGATTGAAGACTACGTGAACAGCAGCAAGGTCGTGCTGTTCATGAAAGGCACCCCACAACAGCCCCAGTGTGGTTTTTCCGCCAAGACCGTTGCTGCGCTGGACAGCATCATTCCAGACTACGTTGCCGTCAACGTGCTGGATGATTCCGAGATTCGCGAAGGCATCAAGGTCTATGGAAACTGGCCTACAATTCCGCAGCTTTATATCGATGGAGAGCTCGTGGGAGGCTGCGACATCGTGCTCACCATGCTCAATTCAGGAGAGTTGCACCAGACCCTGGGGATGGAGCAACCCGACCGGACCGCACCAGAAATCACCGTTACGCCTGCTGCTGCCGAGAAAATTCTCGAGGCCATGGAGGGTCATGAGGGTATCGCGTTGCATTTCGAGATCGGTACCAACTGGAGTTCGCAATTCAACCTGGCGCCTCCGCAGGGTCACGAAATCGTCAGTGAGTCCAATGGCATCAAGGTACTGATGGACATCGCGACGGCGCAACGCGCCCGTGGCGCAGTCATCGACTGGGTATCTACCATGCAGGGCGAAGGGCTGGCCATCGACCTTCCGCAGGCTCCAGCACCGGTCAAGCAGATGACCGTCCAGGAACTGGCGGAAAAGCTGAAGGCCGGGGAAGTCACCCTGGTGGATGTTCGCGGACCGGACGAGCGGGTCCGCGCTTCAATCGAGGGTTCGATCGCGCTCGACAGGGAAACTATCGAGGAGCTGGAGAAAATGCCAAAAGACACCAGCATTGCATTCCTGTGCCACCATGGAAACTCGAGCATGGGCGCGGCCGAATACTTCCGTAAACAGGGTTTTACCAACGTCAGTAACGTGGCGGGCGGCATCCACGCCTGGTCGATGGAAATCGATTCCTCGGTTCCCGGTTACTGATTATTCAGCTGAATTCCGCGATGGCGGGAGCGTGATCTGAAGGGCGCTCCTGCCTTCTCGGCTCGATATCGATATAGCTGGCAATGCAATTTGCCTCCATCGATTCCGAGGCCAGCACCAGGTCTATGCGCAAGCCGAGTTTGCGCCGGAACATGTTCATCCGGTAATCCCACCAGCTCCAGGTGCGCTCTTCCTGCTCAAACAGCCTGAACGTGTCACTGAGCCCGAGGCCAAGGATCTTTTTCAGGGCATCGCGCTCCGGCGTGCTGCACAGGATTTTCTCCTTCCAGGCTTCGGGATCGTAAACGTCCCTGTCGTCCGGCGCGATATTGAAATCCCCGAGCACGACGACTTTGTCATGCTGTTGCATTTCGGATCCGATCCAGGCGGTGACCCGGTCAAGCCAGTGCAGCTTGTACTCGAACTTCTCTGACCCCACCTCGCTGCCATTGACCACGTAGAGGTCGATGATCCTCACGTCACCGACGGTCACAGCCAGGATGCGGCGCTGAGGGTCATCGAGACCGGGAATATCCGTTACCGGATCGCTGGCTTCCTGCTTGCTGAGAACCGCTACCCCGTTGTAGGTTTTCTGACCTGAATAAACACTGTGATAGCCCGCATTCATCAGATCATCAACCGGAAACCGGTCGTCCGTCAACTTGGTTTCCTGTAATGCCAGCACGTCAGGCTGGGCCACGTCACACCAGGCCAGCACATGCGGCAGCCTGACATTCAGAGAATTAACATTCCATGAGGCTATTTTCATCAGTCTATGTTTCCTTCAAGCCATAACTTTCAAGCAGTGGTCCGGGTTCCGGCGGCCTTCCGCGAAATGCCACGAATGACTCCATCGCCGGGCGCGACGCACCCACGGCAAGGATTTCCCTGCGCAACGCATCACCTGTTGTCGCATCGAGGCTGCCTACGGTACGGAATTTTCCCCATGCGTCCGCAGCCAGTTGCTCAGCCCAAAGATAACTGTAGTAACCCGCTGCGTAGCCCCCACCGAATATGTGGCTGAAGCTGTCCAGGAACCGGTTCCATTCCGGTACAGGTACTACGGCAATCCGCTGCCGGATGTCCTCGAGCACATCGAGCGGTTTGGCCGGGTTCTCAGGATCATAATCCAGGTGAAGGTGTAAATCACACAATGCGTACTCCAGCTGCCGGACCAGGAACAATGCCTTCTGGAAGGAACGCGAGCGCAGCAGGCGGTTTTTCAGTTCCCCGGGCATCGGCTTGCCGTCATGGTAATGAAGGGCAAAGCCGGACAGGATTTCGTCCTCCCAGCACCAGTTTTCCAGTAACTGGCTGGGGAGTTCGACCGCATCCCATTCCACACCGTTAATCCCGTTCACCTGCGGCCACTCAACGGTGGTCAGCATATGATGAAGGCAATGCCCAAATTCGTGGAACAGGGTCTGCACGTCGTCGTGGGTCATCAGGCAGGGTTGATCCCCCACCGGCGGTGCAAAATTGCAGGTCAGGTATGCCATTGGAAGCTGGGCTCCCTCATTCAGATTTCTGCGTGACAGGCAAATATCCATCCAAGCCCCTCCGCGCTTGTCCTTGCGGGCAAACAAGTCCAGGTACATGCCGGCAACGCGTTCCCCGGACTGGTCCTGTAACCAATAGAAACGGACATCGGAATGCCAAGTCAGTATCTTCTCATCAATTATCACTTCGATGCCGAACAGCCGCTTTGCCGTGTGGAACAGAGCGTCCAACATACGCTCAAGAGAAAAATACGGCTTCAGTTCCTCGTCTGAAAGATGCAGTTCAGCCTGGCGGTAGCGCTCAGACCAGTATGCAATGTCCCAGGCCTCGAGCGGCAGGCTGGCGCCTTGCTCCCCGGCAAACTCCAGCAGGGATTCATACTGCTGCCTGGCAGCCGGATGAGCCCTGGCTGCCAGGCTCTCCAGGAATTCGACAACCGATCCGGATGTATCAGCCATCCGCCGCGCAAGGGCAAATTCCACATAATTATTGAATCCCAGCAAACGGGCCAGCTTGTGCCGCAAAGAAAGCATCTCCTCGATCAGAGGCATATTGTCCCATTGCCCCGCATTGGGCCCCTGGTCAGATGCCCGGGTGACATAGGCCGTATATATTTCCCGCCTCAGCGCCTGGTCGTTTGCATGGGTCATTACCGCGTGGAAACAGGGCGCACTGAGATCCGCCATCCAGCCCTCTTTTCCGTGGGCCCTGGCAATTCCCTCAAGGAGATTCAGCTCAGCGCCGGGTAAGCCATCCAGCCTGTCGGGATGGTCAAAGTGAAGGGTCCATGCCTGTGTCGCATCGATCACATTTTCGGAAAAGCGTGAACCCAGCTTGCTCAACCGCATCACCAGGTCGCGATATGTCTCCTGCTCTTCTGCCGGCAGATCCACACCTGCCAGGTGAAAATCGCGAAGCTCGAGTTCGACAATCCTCTGCTGGACCGGACTCAACTTGCAGAATGATTCAGAGTTTTTCATGTCACGATATGCAGCAAAAATGCCCGGATGTTGCTGCCGCCAGTTCTCGTGCTCTGTAAGACGTTCAAGACCCGTATTGTAGGCCTCCCGCAAGCGCTTGGAATCAGCCACGGAATTGAGGTGAGAAACCGGAGACCAGGCCCTGCTCAACGCATCCGCCCACGCGATTTCCTGCTCGACCATCGCCCAGTCCGGTTCACCTCCACGCTGCATCCAGCTTTCCATACCAGCCTGGTAAGTGTCCAACAATTCGTTGAGCGCCGGCATGACATGCTCCGGCCTGATGGCGGGAAAATCCGGCAGGTGAAACTGCAGATTCGTTTGTTTCAGCGGATTTTGCATTTGATTATCGTCTTCCATAATATCCACAACGGGCAAGCGGCGAATGGTAGCATGGTTGCCAGATTCAACAAGGAATGCGCGATGAAAATCTTGCTTTCAATGATGCTGTTGCTGCCTTTGCCGGCACTGGCCCAGGATACTGGTAATGATCCGGATACGCCTGTGAAGATCTGTAATTCACGGGAGCACCGGCAATTCGATTTCTGGATAGGGGACTGGAACGTCACTTCGAATGGACAACCCGCGGGCACCAATTCCATCCAGTCAATTCATAACGGTTGCGCCTTGCAGGAAAACTGGCAGGGAGCCGGCCCTGGCGGAATCAGCGGCACCAGCTTCAATATCTATGACCAGGCTACCGGTCAATGGCACCAGACCTGGGTAGACAGCAGCGGCACGCTGCTTTTGCTGAACGGATCATTTGTCGATGGCGCCATGGTCCTGAGTGGAACCCGCCCGGCCCGTGACGGTAAAGGCACAGCCCTGCACCGCATCAGCTGGACGCCTAACCCCGATGGCACCGTTCGTCAATTGTGGGAAGCCAGCACAGACGATGGCTCCAACTGGGCCGTATTGTTCGATGGCATGTATACCCGGCAGAATTCCGAGTTATGAAGAGAGATAACAATGGCTTGAAAGGCCTGGTTGCCGCAACCGGCTATTCAATGAAGGGGATCCGCGCCTGCTGGCAGAATGAAGCGGCATTCCGGGCCGATGTGGTCATTTCCGCGATCCTTTTTTTCCTGTCATTTTTTCTTGCGGAATCCATCGTGCAATGGATTTTGCTGGTATCACCACTGGTCCTGATCGTTATTGTAGAATTACTCAACTCGGCCGTCGAAAACGTCGTGGACCGGATCGGGGCGGAATTTCACGATCTTTCAGGCCGGGCTAAAGACATGGGTTCGGCCGCGGTTTTTTTCTGCTGGGTCATGATCGGTGTGGCCTGGTTACCGATAGCCTGGCAGAACCTGTCATAAGTATAATGTTCCGAAAGCAATTCTTATGAGGCAAGGAATGCACCCACTACAAAAAATTACTTCTCTGTTCGTGCTGGCCGTGCTGGTGCTCGCATCCTGTAGCACTAACCAGGTAGACAAAAGCAGGGGTGAGGCGTTCAAGCAGTATGAAACCATTATCCGCTGGAGCCAATGGGATGCCGCCGCCGATTTCATTGCACCTGAATACCTGGAGGAACACCCGATATCCCGCCTCGACATGGACCGGCTCCGCCTGTTCAAAGTGACGTCGTACACAGTGCGCTCAGCGGCTGTTTTCGATGAGGGCATGACCGCAAGGCAGGAGGTGGTGATCAAGCTTTTCAACGCCAACCGGGCGGTCGAACGAACGATTATCGATCAACAGGAATGGCGCTATCACGAAGAAGCCAAGCGCTGGATGCTTCACAGCGGCCTGCCCGACCCAACCAAGCGGTATTAACCGGACAGCAACCTTGATCTATCAGAATCCGTAAATTGAAAAGCCACCATCTACTGGGAGGCACTGGCCGGTGATGTAGCTGGAGGCGGGCATGCACAGGAAGGCGATCGCGCGGGCGCACTCTTCTACTTCCCCGACCCGCCCCATCGGAGTGCGTTCCAGGACCTGCCTGCGATAGTCGGAATCCGCAAGCACCTGGCCTGCCAGGGGTGTATTGATATACCACGGCGCCACCGCGTTCACCCGAATCCCTTCGGCTGCCCATTCCACTGCCAGGTTTCTGGTCAGCTGCATCATGGCGGCCTTGCTCATTCCGTATGGTGCACCGGTTCGCAAGTGCGTCAGGCCGGCGACGGATGCATTGTTTACCACGCAGGACGGCGCGCTGCGCCTGAGCAGAGGGTGGAGCAGACGGCACATTTCAAAGCAGGACTCCAGGTTGGTTTCCTGTACGTGGCGATACTCATCCAGGCTGAGCTCTTCCATGCGTTTGCGGATATTGGTCCCGGAATTGTTGACCAGGATGTGAACCGGGTCCCCCAGGCTTTCGACCAGAACGTGCCGGTCATCCTCGCAAGACAGGTCGGCTGCGATGATCTCGACAGCAATGTCCGGTGAGGCGGACTGGACGTCGTCCCGCGCCCGCTCCAGGCGGCCCGGATTTCGCGCAACGAGAATGACATCTGCACCCAGACCTGCCAATTCCTGGGCCGTAGCCAGGCCTATCCCGCTGCTGCCCCCGGTGATGAGGGCACGCTGCCCGTCAAGACGCCAGGTTGAACTACTGGACATCGCAGAGACAATGGGCTGCGATGGTCAATCCTTCATTACTTCGGGCCAGCATCCGGAGATCGCTGAGGATGTTCTCCAACAGGGTATTGTGGAGCGTTCCGAAACCGGATATTTCCCAATCGAATCGCGCCATGACGCTGCCCACCATTTCGAACAGGAATGACTCAACAGCGCTGAGTTCCCACTCGTCGTACACCATGTCGTAGTCTGAACCGAGACCGGCTATGCGGGCAGCCGCGTCCGCTGCCTGCTGCAGGGTGCCGGTTTGGTCCACCAGGCCCCTGACCTTCGCCTGGCTGCCACTCCACACCCGGCCCTGTGCCACGTTGTGGACTTCATCTGTCTCCATCTGCCGGGCCTGGGCAACCAGCGAAACAAAGTCGTCGTAGGTTCTTTCCGTGGCTCGTTGGAAGATGCGCCTGAGATCGGGGTCCAGCGGCCGGTCAAGCCTCATCTTTCCAGACAAGGGCGTGGTGCCTACACCATCGGTATGAATCCCCATTTTAGCGAGAGGACGGGCAAATGTAGGCAATATGCCGTACACGCCGATCGAACCGGTAATCGATGAAGGGCTGGCCCAGACTTCATCGGCGCCCATTGCAACCCAGTATCCACCCGAAGCCGCCACATTACCCATTGAAACCACCACGGTTTTACCCATTTCCTTCAGCGACTGGATTTCGCGACGGATAATCTCGGAAGCGAAAGAATCCCCCCCGGGGCTGTTGATTCGCAGCACGACTGCCTTGACCTTGTTGTCCTCTGCCGCTGCGCGCAATTTCTTCGACAGGGAAACGGCGCCTACCATGCCCTGCGGCTGGGTACCCCTGACGATCTCCCCTTCAGCGACGATCACTTTCACTCGTGCATCGGAGGTGGGCCGGTTCTGTATGTCTGTCAGGGCGAGATAGTTATCGACACTGACCTGGCGATAACCTTCACTACCTTCTCCCGGTGCGCCCTGGGACGCCAGTACTCCGTTGGCTTCCGGCCGGTTCACCAACTGGTCGACTAACCCCAGGTCCAGCGCCAATTGTGCAAAATCACCGTCCGCGGCTTCCAGGCGGTCAGCAAAATGGTTAATGGCATCGGTCAGGTTTTCCAGCGGAATACCGCGCTGGCGGGCAATGGCCTCGAGGTACTGCTGCCAGAGGCTGCCGATCCAGAACAGGTTTGCCTCCTTGGCTTCGGGTGACATGTCATCGCGCACCCAGGGCTCCATGGCGGACTTGTACTTACCGGCCCGGAACAGGTTGACCTCCACCTCGAGCTTGTCCAGTCCCTCCCGGTAAAACTGCCGGTAAGCTGCAAATCCGTCGATCCAGACGGTGCCCAGAGGGTTCATCCAGATTTCATCTGCCATCGAAGCCAGGAAATACTGCTGCTGCCCCAGGTTGTCCACCAGCGCAACAACCGGTTTACCCGAGGCTTTGAAACCGGCGATTGCCGATTCGAGCTCCAGCAGCGAAGCCAGGCCGATTCGCCTCATGTAATTTGGATCGATGACCAGCCTGACAATACTGGGATCATTGCTTGCACGGCGCACTGCCTCGACCAGGTCTCGCAGGCGGGTTTCCGTCCGCGAGGTTTCCGTCGCCTGCTGCAGAACGTAGTCCAGCGGCGTGCCACTGTACTGTTCGACCACGTCTCCGGAGGGTTGCAGTAACAGCGCGGTATCCGGTTGGATCATGAGGGGTTCACCGGAGTCCATCAAGGCGATGATGAGGATGTAAAGGAAAAACAGGAAGATGAGGTTAAGAAATACTTTCCTCGCCCCGTCGATAAAACGCCAGGTGCCCCTGAAAAACCGTGAAATAAAAGACTGGTTGGTGGCCATGAAAGATTCCATTGAGTGCAATGCATATTTTAGGGTTCATTCGATGGTGTTCACAATGCCGAAAGTACCGGTACTCGACGCCGCCCTTTGCTGCCTCGCCAAGTTTGTGTGAAATCCGCCAACAATTCCCCCGTTCGCTGCAAATCGAACACTGATATCTACATGATTTTAAACAATATTAGGTCATGGCACGGATTCTGCATCTAGAACTGTACCGAAAGCCAAACAACTACAGGAGAAATACATGGGAGCCTTTTCACGCCTTCGTTACGTTATCGCCGCGAATGTGAATTCCCTGATCGAGAAAGCTGAAGATCCGGAAAAACTGTTGCGTGCATTGATCCGCGAAATGGAGGACGCAAGCGAAGACGCACGCCAGGCATGCGCTGAATTACTCGCCGAGCAACAGCACCTCACCCGGCTTGAAGCCCAGCTGGCCGAGGAGCTTGACCAATGGCAGGGCAGGGCCGAAAAGGCGGTGGCTGAAAACCGCGACGACCTCGCCCGCGCTGCACTCAAGGCCAAGGCGGAACTGACTCGCCGCCACGCTTCAGTGGTCGAAGAGCAGGAAAACGTTCGAGCCAGGGTGAAGCAGATGGAAGAAGACATGCTCACCCTGAAGACCAAGCTGGCGGAGTCTAAATCCAAGTTGAAGGGCCTGGAAGCCGGCAAGACTCCTGGCGCCGTAGCTGCCCCCGCCCGCGAAAAACTCTCTCCCGGGGAACGGAAAATCCGCCGTGCGATGGGTCGCTTCGACCGATTGCAGGCGCAAGTAGACAACCTGGAAGCCCGAGTCCGGTCTTACGAGGTTGGCGGCACCGTGGCTTCGTCCTGGACCGATACGCAACCTGATGCCCGCGACCCGGTGATTGAAGAAGAGCTGGATCGCCTGAAGAAACGGATTGCTGAAACCACGCCGGAGGAATCCGCCGAGACATCATGAAGTTTAAAGCTGAACGGATAGAAGGTTCTCTGCTCGCCGGCGTTTGTGCCGGTATCGCCCAGGCGTTCCGATGGAACGTCTGGGTTCTTCGTGCCCTGTTCGTGGCCTTCCTGCTGACAAAAACCCTCTGGGCGATCGTGACCTATGCCGTGCTGGCTGTCATCTTCATTATTTTTGACGACCAGGTTCCCAACGGTTCAGAAGACAGTGAGAACCTCTCTTCACCTGAACTTTCAGCCAGGAACCAACGGATTGCAGACCTGGAGAAACGTTTCAGGGAAATGGAAAACGACCGTTAGCCGCTCTGCCCCGCCTCCCGGATGAGTTTCTGGCTGGTGTAATGGAACCGGCGCAGCATCAGCCCGGCTGCCACGGTAAGTCCGGCAATCATGCCCACCCACATCCCAGCCGGACCCATGCCACGGTTGAACGTCAGGTTGTACCCGAGCGTCATACCGACAATCCAGAAAGAAATGATCATGTAGACCATGGGCATGCGCGTATCCTTGTATCCACGCAGGGCGCCGGCAGCGAGCATTTGCAAACCATCGGGATACTGGAAAATGGCGGCGTAGAACAACAGGCTGACTGCCAGGGGTGCAACCACGGCATCGCTGGTGTAGATGCTGACGATCAGGCCGGGAAAGAGGAACATCGCAGCGGCGCTCATCGTTTGAAACCCAAGCACGATGACCACTCCGATCATCCCGGCATATCGTGCGGCCTCCGGCTCCTGTCTCCCAATGGCATTACCGACGCGTATGGAGATCGCACTGGAAAGGCCTACCGGGATCATGAACATCAGCGCTGAAAAATTAATCGCAATCAAATGAGCTGCCGCCGGCACCGGGCCGAGGCGGCCGATCAGCAGAGCAGCACCCACGAACAGGCTGCCTTCGACGAATATCGCCACCGCAATCGGCACGCCCACTTTCAACAGGGACCAGATTTTCTGCCAGTCGGGAGCTTCCACGTAGGACATCAGGGCAAAAGGCCGGTAGTGGCGGTGCATGTGGATATAAAGCACCAGCAACAGAAACTGCAGCCAGATCACGATGGATGTGGCATAGCCACAGCCGACGGTTCCCAGCGCCGGGAATCCCAGTTTCCCGAACATCAACACATAGTTGAGAGGAATATTCAGCAATGCGCCGGCGATGCCGTAAAGCATGGTAGGCGTGGTATTTCCCGTGCCCTCGCTGAAAAATCGCAAAAGAAACACCAGGCTGAGCGCAGGCGCACCCCAGGCCAGCGCCCGGAGATAACCCGCAGCCTCTGGCACGATCACCGGATCGATACTGAACGCGGTCAGCAAAGGCTCACTGAACCAGCAGACCAACGCAAAGGGCGCGCCAAGCGCCAGTGCAATCCAGAATGCCTGCCGAGTCTGGGATGCTGCCTCGGATTTCATCTGCGCACCGTCCAGCTGGGCTACGCTGGGCTGGACCACCATCAGCGTCCCAAGGATGAACATCAGCATGGACGACCAGACTGCACCCCCAATGCCCAGCGCGGCCAGGGCGATTTCCTTTTGCGGAAGCCGTCCTGCCATCACCGTGTCGATGAAGTTCATACTGAACACGGCCAGCTGCCCGATGATCACCGGCGTTGCCAGCCGCATGGTCCGGGCAATTTCAGCGGAGTGGTTTTTTCCTTTGGTTATACTGTTCATGCAAGCCGATTATTGTACAGGAGTAAGAACTGACCAATGAGCCTCACGGCATTCCTCAGCGGGGCTTCCGGCTTCGTCGGCTCTCACCTGGCCAGAGCGCTCGTTTCTGAGGACTGGGATACCCATGTCCTGGTTCGGGCAGGCTCCTCCCGGACCGAACTTGAGAACCTGCCGGTCACCTTCCATGAAGGCGACCTGACCGACCAGGATTCACTGAAGGCAGCTGTTCCTGACCAGGCAGATGCCGTATTCCACGTCGCGGCCAGCACCAACTTCTGGTCGCGGGAAAACGAACAGCAGGACCGCGTCAACATCGATGGCACGCGGAACATGATCGCCGCCGCGGAATCAGCAAACGCAAAGCGTTTCATCCACACATCCAGTTTCACTACCTGGGGATTCCGGAATACCGAGTTGAACGAAGAGAGTGAAAGGACCGAAGGCACTGACTGGATAAACTACGTGCGGAGTAAGCACCAGGCGGAGCTGGATGTGCTGCAGGCTGGCGGGAATGGACGGATTGATGCCGTGGTCCTGAATCCCGCGCATGTTCTGGGACCGGGAGATTACAACAACTGGTCGCGGATGATCCGGATGGTTTACCAGGGCAAACTGCTTCTTGCTCCACCGGGCGGCGGCAATTTCTGCGACGTCCAGCAAGTAGCCCGGGCGCACATCCGCGCGTTCCACCAGGGCCGGCATGGAGAAAAATACCTGCTGGGTGGAGAATATGCAGATTTTACCGAGGTCGTAAGAATCACCGGGGAAGTGCTGGACAAGCGCGTTCCCAGCTCAGCGGCTCCAGCCTGGATCATGCGGGCATGGGGCCACGCGAATGCGGCGTATGCGCGGCTGACCGGGAGTCCGCCGGACATAACGCCGGAATCGGCAGCCATGGTTTCCTACCGGATGGCCTGTGATTCCGGCAAAGCACAACAGGAATTGGGCTACCGTTTTACTCCGATCCGGACCTTGATAGAAAATACCGCTGAATGGATGAGAACCAAAGGGCTTTTGTAATGAGAACTGACAACAACCAGGCATTGACAATCGCAAGCAATCGTTTGGCCGGTTCGGCCAATTGCATGAACTGTGGAACAGACCTGCAGGGGCCTTTCTGCCACTTCTGTGGTCAGCCTGACAAGAACTTTCTTCGATTTTTCCCGGTATTGATGAGGGAGTTGCTCGAGGATTTTCTTGATTTCGACTCCCGATTCATGCGCACGCTCAAGCCCCTGCTGTTCAGGCCCGGCAAACTGACTCGCGATTACCTCGACGGAAAGCGTTTTCGCTATGTACCTCCGCTGCGGCTCTATATTTTCTCCAGTATCGCGTTTTTCTTCCTCGCGGCAATCCTGGCGGGCCAATCCATTCAGATCAATACCGAAACCACCGATGACGGTGAGATCAGCAGCATCCAGATCAATACGGACGAAATGGAGCAACTGGACGAAGCACTTGAACAGCTGGATCCGGACCTGGCCGCCGAAGTGAAATCCGGAATCGAAGAAGAAAAACAAGACGAAGACGACCACGACCACGACCACCTGCAGTTCAATGACAAGCCCTGGGACCGTGAAACCAACCCGCTGATCATCCCTTTCCTGCCGGAAAGGATTAATGACTGGATCAATGATGAAATCGAGGAGTCTCCGCAGAAGGGCAGAGAAATCGAGGCGAATCCGAACCTGATCACGGACAAGATATTCGAGCTGCTCCCCGCCACCATGTTCGTGCTGCTTCCGATCGTCGCGCTGTTGCTGAAGTTATGGTACCTGTTCGCGAAAAAGTACTACATCGAGCACCTGATTTTTGCCCTGCACAACCACTCATTCATTTTCGTCGTCCTGTTGATCATCATGCTGGTCAGCACCTACGCGGGTTGGCGTGACCCCGGAGAACTCGGTGGCTGGACCACCGCGGCGAACGCGATTACCGCGGCGTTCAGTGTCTGGGTGCCGGTGTACATGCTGGTCTCGCTCAAGCGGGTTTACCAGCAGGGCTGGTTGCTGACCGTGCTCAAGTTCAGCTGTATCGGGATTTCCTATGTCACTCTGTTGTTGCTGGCCACGACTTTCGTTGCCCTGACCAGCTTCGTGCTGTTATGAGCGGTTAGTCCCGCAATGCGGCCTGTGACACGTCGACCAATAAACCAGTAATGCGATTCTCCCGCCGAAACAGGCACGCTGACCATTCCTCACCCAGGTTGTTTCCAGTGATACTCAAATTTCCGGCGTCTACGGCATCGACCTGGATGGCTGCCGTGTCGGCCAGTCGATAGACTACCGGCACGCCACACAGCATGAACGCCAGCATACCGGTTGCCAGTTCAAGAGCTTGTTCCGCGTTACCGGACGCGTAGTTCCATGTAACCGGTGCGCTGGTGAACTCACTCTTCTTAAGCATTACGGGAGAAAACCTGACCTCCCCACCCTCGACTTCCACACCCAATTCGGCAAACCGGGTAATGATGTCCTCCTTCACCTGGCCGGTCATTCCAGGTTGCTGAACACCGCTGAAACCCGTTGTATGGGAGTAGGGATCCAGCGGAATGGCGCCATATTGACAGGGTGTCTTGTGAACACCGATACCGGCCTGAATCCGGTCGAAATGACCGAGCAGGCCGGTAAGGACTTCATCGCCAGCAGCACCAATCACTTCGCTGGTCGCCAGCAGGAGTTTCGAAACCATATGCCAGTAAATACAACCCAGGCCTTCATATTTGTACATGGCGCCTGAACGCCCGGTGAACTGCCGGTGTTCGAATAGATCTTCAAACGCCAGGCACAGGGTGTCGATTTCACCCGGGGTAATTCCAGGCTCCTGTTGCAACGCGCCGCGGAGTTCCTGGGCGTTTCTGAATCCCCCATTGAAATGAACGCCGCCATTGACGTCCTGTTCGATGAAATCACCTCTGCTGCTGGCAAGCTGGTTCTTCATCCATTCACTGTCCTGCACCAGCGCAGCGGGGATGAAGTTCTTTTCTGCAAACGGTTGAAGTTTCCGGTATGGATACAGCACATAGCTGTTCTGATCAGAACGATAAATCCGGCTTGATCCAAGCGCATCCAGGAGCTCCAGGCTCTCACTTGCGCCAAGGTAACCAGAGCTCAGTACGGCCACCTGCCCTTCCAGCATCTCGGGCAGGTTCTCTACCGTGTAGCCCTCATCCCGGAATTCGACCAGGTTATAGGAATGAAACAGGCCGTCAACACGCCGATTGTTCGTAATGCTCTGGTCCAGATAGGCCCCGGTCAGGTCCATGAAGGCCAGCAACTCCGACGATTCAAGGACCGAACGCTCTCCGGAAAAACCGGCATAGGCGGAATCGCGGTAGGATTCTGAAATCCTGCCCAGGTCATCCATAATTGACTTGCGGTCTGCCGGTGTGAAACCAGTGCCCAGGACGCGGGTGTTCTTTCTCAGGACCTCGTGGATCTCCTCCAGGTAGTCCGAAACTTCACGACTAACAGAAAACTCATCACTGTTGCCCCGTTCGACGAGGTCTGCAAGAAAAACCAGGTATCGCCTCAGGTAACAAAGGGTGACCATGGACAGCCCGTATCCCGCCAGGGCATTGTTGGCATCGTTCCATTCCGGACGCTGGGTGTTCATCCAGATACCCCCGCCAGGAACGAAATTACCGAGCTTGACCAATGCAGGAACCAGCAACTTCTCCATCAAAGAAACCCGGAAAATTGAGCCGTCCGTCGCTGTCAGAAGCCTTCCATCGCTGCCCAGCTGATTCACTCGGCCGGCAATCCGCGCTGCCCGGGACGTGTCGTAGTCGACGCTGTTTCTCGGATCTTCAAGGAGGGATTGGTAACCCTTGATACGGTAGGGAATATCGGCATACACAAAAACTCGCTTCTCCAGGTAAGCAGCTATTCTTCCCGGGTGGTAGCGGTGGGACATCTCGAGCAATTTCAGCAGGTAATTGATCTGGTGATCACCCCAGTACCCGATGTTGGACCATGGATCATCCGGCTCCAGGGCTTCCCACTCGAAACCATCCCGGGTAATCCGGTAAGGGTTATAACCATCAGCTGTCGATGCATTGACGAACTTGGCGACGAAACTTTCCAGGTACTCTGGATAAGACAGGGCCAGGGCTTCCCAATTCTGGAAAATATCGCGCCAATTGCCCTGGTAGTAGAGCTTCTCGGAACCGTCAGCATTCCGGATATCAATGGAAAACCTGTTCCATGGCCTGCTGGGATCTCCGTGACGGCGGCTGAACGTCAACGGCAAGTACTCCAGAGCGATTCGTTCCAGATCGGCATCTCCACTGTTCTTTGCGGCCGCCAGGACCTGGTCCCGCGACAGGTCACTGGCATCTCCGTCGAAAATCGTGTCGCAGCAGTCGGAAAGACGGCTGTTCCACTGATTCACGAAGCGGTTGAAATCATCACGGGGAAAGCGATAAGCATCCTGGAAAACTCCGCCCCGCATGATATTGAACAAGGTATTTGAGAAATGCCGGCCGGTGACCAGTGTGTCAGAGGTGCTCTGAAAGCCATCTGCGTTACCCACCCGTTGCCGCAAGCGGCTGAGCCCCGCCTCGATATCGGCTTCCACGGATTGCTCTGTCATTCCTTCCTCAAGCTGCTTGAGCAAGAGCGCGAGTTGTGAGGGACCCTGGTTGACGTCAGCAAGCAGGTACCAGTCGTTTACTCCGTCAGCGCCCAGGTCGAACCTGTCGAGGACAAAAAAGGCTCCGCGTTTGCCTTTGCTGACTTTTTCCGGATGCGGAGGCCTGCCGGATTCAAACAACCTGCATTGGTCTTCACTCAACAACACCTGTGGATCATCCAGGCCCAGGCACCAGGCCGCGGTCGCCTTCAATGCCTCGCTGGGTTCGGCACGATCGGTCGGGATGGAACTCAGCGTGAACAGTGCTGCCGGATGATCCGGCAATGCTTCGGCCTGTTTGTAGGCATCCAGCAGCGTACTCATGCTGGCTTGCAATGCAGCATCAACGCCGCACGGCAGCAGGTTCCTGAGGCCGTCGAGCATCTCGATGCCAACTTCGCCGGAGCCGATATTGATCAGCGAACATTTCCTGACAAACCCAAAACGTTCGCTGCTGGCCCAGCTGTAGCAAAAGGAAAGGCCGAGTTGCTGGTTGATCTCTTCGAAAACCAGCCGGGTGCCTGACAGGTTCTTGTACAGGTTGCGCTCGACGCCATAAACATCGGCCACGGGCCAAAACGGTTTCCACAGGCTGGTTTTGCCATTCCGGCTTGCCAGTATGCTGGTCTGCGGGCCTGTCGTAGACCAGGCATCGTGCACCTTGTCATCTGTGTAATAAGGGAACAATGCCAGTTCGGGATTGCGCCTGCCGCACGTCAGTCCGCCGGTGCTGGAAACAAACATCCAGTGGTCAGAGCCACTGACGATCGCCATAAGAAATGGCGACATTGCGTCATAATTCGTGATCTTGTAATACGTCTCGCCATCACGTTGGACCAGGCCGCCAAGGCTGTCCTCTGTGAAGTCCCTGATGGGTGAGTCGCCGAAGAAAATCCCCGTCACGACTTACTCCACCAGGAAGGGAATGTTGGCATGGCCTGCGTTGCCCTGGCCGTCGTGCACATAAACGAAAAGACGGTAAGGCCCCGGAGCCGTGGGGGTGGTGATGGCCGTTCGATCCTGCGCGGGACTCTCCAGCAGGCCTTCAATGGTTTTGGGTACTTCTTCCTTGTCTCCACCTGACTGGGTCGCTTTGCTCTCTTTCATGACCTCCCAACGAAAAGTCAGCGGATCGCCGTCCGGGTCGCTGGCGACGACGACAGCGTCGTAACGGGTGCCCGCTTGCAATACGATGTCCGTTGCGGAAGTCTTCGAATCCAGCTGCATGGAACCGATTTGGGGTGAGCGGTTTTCCGGCCAGTCTCCCGTCCAGATATAGTGCATGGTGTCGATCGCCTCGGTTTCTGATCCGTCTTCAAGGAACATGCCGTACCAGGTGGGTGTCCTTTCCTGCTTCTGCCCCCAGAGAAAAACGTACGAACCCAGCACGACATCGGGATCGGCGGCAATGGCAATCTCGTAGCTTTTCATGTAATTGGCGGCTTTCTCGCTGCTGGTTTGCTCCACCGGCGCTCCCCAGGCGGTTTTGCGCACCTCCCAGTGACCGACCGCACCCCATTCCGTGACCATGTACGGCGCCTGGTATCCAATCTCTTCGATGTAGCGCGGAAGGTTAACGATATCCCCGTACATCTGGATGCTGATGAAATCCAGGTCCGGCATACGCGATTCGGCCAGGCCCGCCAGCTCGGCGTTGAACCCAGCCAGTGCCGTTGTTGTCGGGTGATTTTCATCTACTTCATGGATCATCTTCGAAATGTCGTTGATCGCGTCAAATACTTTTGGATTCTTGAAATGCAGGTTGGGTTCGTTACCGATCATCCACACCAGCAGCGCCGGATGATCCTTGTACTTCATTACTTCTTCACGGGCATATTCCAGCTGCGCCGCGACCGCCGCTTCATCGTCATAGTCAAAACCAAGGCGCTCGCGGCCGATTTCTATGCACATGACCACGGTGATCCCGTACTTCGCGGCATTGTCCAGCACTTCCTGGCCGGATTGGAAGGCATTGTCCGTGCGCCAGGTTCGGATCGAATTACCGCCGTGTGAAACGAATACACCGACATCCCTGTATTCAAGGCCTGCACCCCTGATTTGGTAGGGCTCCCCACCCCGGAGTAGCTGATAACGGCCTTCCTCGTTGGCCAGTTCCACCGGAATGGCCCCGGAACAGGCTACGCTGGCATACAACAGGCACAACAGGAAAACCACCATCGTGACGGATTTGATGATAGACATGTTTCGAATCTCTGTCATTTTCCCGTTACCAGTTCTGCTTCGAGTTCTTCCAGGCTGCGCCCCTTGGTCTCAGGCAATGTCCGGAAAACGAAAACCAGGCCGATGACGGCAAAAATTCCATAAATGAGGAAGGTCGTCGATGGCCCGAAATTTTCCAGTTCCCAGGGGAAAACCAGTTGCACCAGAAAACTGACCGACGAGTTGATCAGCCCGACGAATGAAATCGCGATACCGCGAATCCGGTTGGGGAACAGTTCTGAGAACAGAACCCACATGACCGGCCCGAGGGAAATTGCGAAGCCTGCCACGAAACCCAGTATGCCGATCAGGATGATGACGGGGTTGACGCCCACCAGTTCCCCGCCCGGCGTGTAACTGGCCGCACTGAATGCCCAGGCCAGCAATAGCATGCAAAACGAAATAATAGCCAGACCCGTAATCATCAAAGGCCGTCGCCCCAGCTTGTCGATCAGCAGGATTGCCGTCACCGTGAAGACCAGGTTCACGATTCCGACCATCACGGCCTGCATGAAGGCCGCGTCGGTTCCGATGCCGGATTGTTCAAAAATCATCGGTGCGTAGAAGAAGACCGAGTTGATACCGGTGATCTGCTGCAGGATCGCGACCGAGATGCCAATGGTCAGCACCAGCTTCATGGCCGGTTGGAATAATTCCCTGAAGGTGCCCTTTTCTTCATGGGCCTCGGCATCCAGCGACTCGCGCACGGCATTAAGATCCTTCTCGGCCTGGGCCTTGTTACTGACCTGCTCGAGGATACCCAGCGCGTCTTCGTTCCTGCCCTTCATGACCAGCCAGCGCGGACTCTCCGGCACGAACAACAGCGCGAAGAAATAGAAAATGGCCGGCAATGCTTCCACGCCAAGCATCCAGCGCCAGTTCCAGTCACCAAATCTGAGCGCCTGGGCCCAACCCAGGTCGGACTGGCCCAGGCTGAGGATCAGGTAGTTGCTGAAATACGCAGCAGATATACCGATCACGATGTTGAGCTGGTTGAAGGACACCATTCTGCCGCGCACTGCCGGTGGTGCAATTTCGGCAATGTACATGGGTGCGATAATCAGGGCTGCGCCCACTCCAAAACCGCCCAGCATGCGCGCTGCCACCAGCGTGATGTAGTCCGGAGCGACAGCAGAAGCCAACGCCGAAACTGTGAACAACAGGGCGGCCACTTTAAGAACCGGCCGGCGGCCAAAACGGTCACTGATCGGGCCTGCCATCATCATTGCCATGGTGGAAGTGAGCGTGAGCGAGGCGACCGCCCAACCCAGCTCAAACTTGGTCAGTTCGAATTCAGGTTCGATGAATCCGACTACGCCGGAGATTACCGAGGCATCAAACCCCATGAGGAATCCGCCGAGCGCCACGGTGAGCGCCACGCGGATAGTAAATCGCATGCTAGGTGTCATAGCTTAAGGGCCTGTTTTGCATTTGACGGATGATCTCATCACGACAGTGGGTTCAAAAGTGTTCTGGATTTCCAGGTCATCGTGTCCGTAAACCTTTCGCAACACGGCGCGGGCAGCCATCCTGCCCATGCTGCTGATACGGTAGTCGATGGTGGAGAGCCTGGGTCTGAAATACCGGGTGAAAAATACGTTGTCGAAACCGATCACGGAAATATCATCGGGGATATCCAGGCCTCGCTCCCGTGCCACACCCATGGCGCCAGCCGCCATCTCATCGTTGGCGCAAATCACGGCAGAAAATGGCTGGCCTGTTCGAAGCAATTCTTCCATTCCCCGGCTACCGCTGGCCTCCTGGAAATCGCCCTCGTACAGGAGCTGGGCATTGAACTCCAGCCCATACTCATTCAGTGCACGTTTATGACCCTCGAGGCGGTCGTGGGAATCATGCTTCCACAGGGGGCCGGAGATATAGGCCAGTTTTTTGTGACCAAGCACCAGCACGGATTTCGTGGCCAGGTATCCGCCCATTTCATTGTCGAGGTTGATGCAGGAATCCTCCATGCCCGGCACACGACGGCCGATCACGACAATAGGAACCGGGCCACTGGCCAGGTTCAGGAGGTACTCGTCGGAGACCGCATCGACATGCAGAATCAGCGCATCGCAATTTCTTGACAACAGGAAGTCTATACCGGCCATTTCGCTGGCCTTGTCATTGTGCCCGGCAGTGATGATCGCGTGCTTTCCGGCGTCGCGTAATTCCGCTTCAATACCGCTGATTATTTCGCCGTAAAAAGGCCCGCCCAAGGTGGCAACCTGCACGCCAATGCTGTTGGTCCGGTTCGATGCCAGAGAACGGGCAATGGAGTTGGGGCGGTAGCCCAGTTCCTTCATTGCCGCTTCTACTTTCTCGCGGGTCTTGGCAGTGACTTTTCCGCTGTTATTCAATACCCTTGAAACGGTGGCAAGCGACACGCCTGCAAGATCTGATACTTCGTAAATCGTTGCCACCGGACTAATCGCCCCCGCGTTCCCGCCGTTTGAGCATGTCCCTGAATGAAAGGCCGCTCATCTTGACGGTTCTTTTCTGCGTGGTGTAATCGACGTGCACGAGGCCAAAGCGCTTTTCATAGCCGTCGGCCCATTCGAAATTGTCCATCAGCGTCCAGGCGAAATAGCCCCGGATATCAACGCCCTGCTCCATGGCCCGGTCAATGGCTTCCAGGTGGTCCTGAAAATAGTGCGCCCGGCTGGAATCAACGATCTGCCCCTGGTCGAAGGAGTCTTTCATGGCGGCACCATTTTCCGTGATATAGACCGGCGGCAACTCATACTTCCGGTCCAGGGACACCAATAAATCGGTAAAGGCTTCAGGATAAATTTCCCAACCCATTTCAGTCAGTGGCCTGTTGACGGGAGGCAATCGCACAAACGGCTTGTCCTGGTCAGCCCGGTAAACCGCGCGCGTGTAGTAATTGACGCCCAGGAAGTCCAGCGGATGAGCGATCAGCTCCATGTCACCCGGGTGAATTTCCGGTTTTTCGGCATCTGGTAAAGAGTCGATGATGGAGGGATAAAGCCTTTCCATCAGGGGCCTGATGTACCACTGGTTGAATGTCTCATCGGCTCTTTGCGCCGCCTGTATGTCCTCGACCGAGTCGGTTGCCGGATAGCAGGGCGTAAAGTTCAAAACGATCCCATTGAGGGAATCCGGGCTGTTTTCCTGCAGCACAGGCATCGCCAGCCCATGTGCCAGCAACAGGTGGTGCCCCGCCCTGTTTCCATGGGCCCTGCTTGTCCGGCCAGGCGCATGCATGCCAGTCTCATAGCCGTAATAAGCGCTGCAGAACGGCTCATTCAGCGTGGCAAAAGAGTAAACACGGGATGCAAACTCTTTGCTGACCAGCTCGGTATATTCCCGGAACCTGAATGCGGTTTCGCGGTTCAGCCAGCCTCCTTCATCTTCCAGGTATTGCGGAAGGTCCCAGTGATACAGCGTGACAAAAGGCCGGATACCGTTTTGGTTCAGGCGGTCGAGCAGGTCAGTGTAGAACGCAATCCCTTCTTCCCGCATCGAGCCGTCGGGGTTAATCACCCTGGGCCAGGATATCGAGAACCGGTAAGCGTCGAATCCTAATTCTGCCATCAGGTCGACATCTTCGCTCCAGCGCGATATGTGGTCACAGGCGACTCTGCCGTCGGATCTGTCGCGGATTTTTCCGGGCGTACTGCAAAAAGTATCCCAGATGCTGGGAAGCCGTTGAGCTGCTCCGCCTTCAATCTGATACGAGGAGGTTGCCGAGCCGAAAAGAAATTCGGGGGAATGCATGGCAGAGCCGGGAGGTAACGCGATTTTCATACCAGTCAGATCAGGGCCCCGGAAACACAATGTAAGCGGTTACATTCTAGCTGTGCCTAAAAGATTTTTCAAAGAGAATCATTAGGTTCAGGCGTATTACAGGCATTCCAGGGCACATTTAGCGGCCCTGCCGCTGAAACCAGGTTGAGATCAGGCCCTTGCCTTGCAGTATTGCTCTACGTAGGCCTCGTGACTCGGCAACTTGGCCACGGTGGCATCGACCCGGGTTTTGATGTTGCGCATGAACCCGGTCAGCTCCTGATCCCCCATCACATTGGCGACCTGGTGATACTGTTCAGGCGTTATTCCCTGCCCAAGCATGACCTGAATCCAGGAATTTTCCTTGAACAGGTCTTCACGGGCCCGGATGACACAGCCCGTTTCCCGAAACAGCCGGATACGATGTTCCAGTGATTCCGGCACCTCCATCGTCCTGCAATAATTCCAGAACTCGGAATCGTTTCGTTCCGTGACCTTGTAGTGCAGGATAATGAAATCACGGATGTATTCGATTTCAGTCTGTGCCTGCCGGTTGTACTCGTCGATATCTGCCTGGCTGATGCCACGGTGAGGGAACAGTTGCATCAGGCGGATGATGCCTTGCTGAATCAAGTGGATGCTGGTGGATTCGAGCGGCTCGACAAATCCACTGGCCAGCCCCAGCGCCACCACGTTCTTGTTCCAGTTCATCTTGCGGCGACCGGTCGTGAATTTGAGTACGCGGGGCTTCCCCCTGAGTCCGCCGGTGATATTCTTGATCAGGTACAGGGTCGCCTCGTCGTCACTCATGTACTTGCTGCAATAGACCAGGCCGTTGCCGACGCGGTGCTGCAGCGGAATACGCCACTGCCAGCCCGCATGGTGGGCGATGGCACGTGTGTAGGGAACGGCTTCGATGACCGAATCGGTCTGCAATGCTACCGCCCTGTCACAGGGCAGCCAGTGAGTCCAATCCTCGTAGCCGGTCTTCAGGGTCTGCTCAATCAGCAGCCCGCGAAAACCGGTGCAGTCGATGAACAGATCGCCCTCGACCACCTGGCCGGATTCCAACTCCAGGCTTTCGATGAATCCGGATTCCCCGTTTGTATGGATTTCCTTGATCTTTCCCTCGATCCGGTGGACTCCAAACTGCTTGCAGAATTCACGAAGATAACCGGCAAACAAGGTCGCATCGGTGTGAAAGGCATAATTAAGGCCCTGTTTGGGCAGGTGTGCGAACTTGCCCTGTTTCGCCGCAGCCGCTTCCATGCAGTATTCGCCGAATTCTGCGGTGGAGCCACGCTCGCGGTCTTTCAACCAGAAATGCTGGAAGCCGCCGCTCCAATGGTCCTTGCCAGTGGCGCCGAACGGATGGAGATACTTGTCATTGCCATCTTTCCAGTTCTCAAATGATATTCCGAGCTTGAAGGTAGCCTGGGTTGCCACCATGAAGTCCTGCTCCTTGATGTCCAGCAGGCGGAGAAAGGTTACCAGCGGCGGGATGGTTGCCTCACCGACGCCAACCGTTCCAATTTCATCTGATTCGATCAGCGAGACGTTGATCACTTTTCCAAACGTCTTCGACAGCAGTGCCGCCGCCATCCAGCCGGCGGTTCCTCCGCCGGCAACGACTACATTTTTAATCCTGTTATCCAAGTGGATTCCTCTTTATTACACAAAATACGGTTTATCTGTTGAGTTTCCTGAGCAATTGCGCCCTGAGCTTGCGGGCCAGCATGTCGTCCATCGGCGCCAGTACTCCCCGGCAGTCTGCGGGTATATGGCTGACCGATTCTTCCTCGAAATCGAATACATAGAAATCGAAGATTGCCCGCCAGGCCTCACGTTCCTTCTTTGGCAGATCCCGCATGGCGAGCAGAGCATACTCCAGCACATTGGCCGGAGTGTCCATGAAAGCCGGCACCGGGCGCCACCAGTAATTGACCAGGACGTTCAGGTCATCCTGGCCTTCAACGTGGTGCCACCACATGCTTGGTATAAAGACCGCGTCACCGGGTTCAAGTTCTGCCAGCTGCGCCTGTTCCAGGGCTTTTGCAAAACGCGGGAAACGATCGAAATCGGGCGCATCGAAGTCAACCATGCTTATGGTCTGACCGGCCGGCGTGAAATCAATCGGCCCGGGGTATAGATTGGCAATTTCCCCGGGCGGAAACAGGGTGAACCGGCGCCGGCCCGCGGCACAGCAGGCAACATTATCCGGCAGGTCGTGATGTGCCGCGATCCGCGACCGGTTGCCAAGCCAGATAAAGACCAGCGGGTCGAAATCTTCCAACTCGATGTCGTTCTCTGAACGGAAGCCTGGCAGCACAGCATCAACGCTGGTAGAGCCCATGTAAACGCCTGCAGGATCATCCTCGTGGGACTGCCCGCGGATTTTATCGAGCACGTTGTCCAGGCGATCGGGGACAGCCTGGAAATTGAAGCCCGACAAGTCATTATTGTAAAAAATACGACCCCGGTTACCTGGCTCTCCATACACCGCGTTGACCGTCGCGCCCTGGTAAAAACGGCGCAGGTAAGCTTCTACGGCGGCGGGAGAGTCATTCGCTGCGCCGACAATCGGCCAGTGACTGACCAGGCCCCGTAGCAGTAGCGGTTCGCTGGACTCGTGAACCCTGGCCGGCAACTGGCCGGCCTGTTCGACCACCACTTCCCTGACATTTCGCTCAATCTTCAGCATGCCCGGCTTCGGCCTTGCGCATCTGGTTTTTCCGCTCCAGCAGCGTCGGCAGGTTGGACATCGATGCAATGACCATGTGGATTGCCTCGAGGTAGCCCTTCTTGTTCAGTAATTCGAGTTGATCGCCTTCCAACTCCGCCAGTGCCTCCTCGTTGATCGTATAAAACCCTGCCAGCCGGTGTTCCGACCCGTCAAAGAGCTGCGCGTCCAGCACGAACGACTCCAGCAGATCCATTTCCTCCAGCATCCTGAAGAAAGGCCTGGTGGTGCTCATACCCACGTAAAGCACATTGAGAATGGAATTGACGTTTTCCAGGTATTCGCTGTTGCCGCCATGTTCCAGGAACACCGGCTCGCCCAGTTCCGGGTGAATACGCGGGCTGTCCATGTCTACGGTCACCACCGGCTCCTTTTTCTTTTCGCCACCATGATCCTGCTCCTGAAATCCGATCAGGAATGGCTGGCGCAGGATGTTCAGCGGAATATAGCTGGCGTTCCAGCCGTTTTCATCCAGGAACAGGTTCTCGCCTTCTTCGACCCCGAACATGGCGACTGCCTGGAACTCACCATCGTCGGGGTTCTTGATGAAGAACACCGGGTAGTGACGTTGCAGGTTCTTGAATTCATTGGGGAAGGTCACGGCATACCAGACATTGTCGCCCAGTTCGGCCGAGCGGTCGATGATGACCCTGAGATCCTTGTGATCCACGTTGTTCAGTAATTGGAAATTCGCCATTGCTGTTCCTGTCAGATTCGTTTCATGCCACGTGCTGCAACATGTTCAATCAATTCCCGGTTGGAGGGAAGGCCCCGGAGGTATTTGGTCGCCAATTGCCCGGAGGCCTGGAAGCAGTTCACTGCAGCTGCCCGGTCTTCCAACCGCCGTTCGTGATTGCCTGGCTGCGGATGAAAACCCATTCCGTACAACACGTACTGGTAACTGGCCGCGGGGAAGATTTCCTCGATTTCGTGAAAGTCACGGCGGCTGGGCGAGCGGTAACGCCATAATTCCAGCAGTTCCTGCAGGCGGGCCGGAATCGTTTCGGGCCGCCGGTTGTCGATCCAGAATTCGGAGTCCTCGCGCTGGCTGAGCACATAGTGCAGCTTGAGGAAATCGACGATGCGGCTCCAGCGGTAGCGGAAACGGTCGTTGAAACGCTCTGAAACGACATCCATCAATTCCCGGGTCGCGGGCAATTCATCGGCGATCATCCTTGCAGACATCTCGATCAGGGCCAGTGCAGAGGCTTCGAGTGGCTCGATAAACCCGGCCGAGATCCCTACCGCCACGCAGTTGCGATGCCAGAATTTTTCCCGGTAACCCGGCATGATGTCGATTTTTCTCGGGTCGCCCGCCATCTTCCCGTCTGTCCCGGAAGTGCGCTGCACGTATTCGCGAAGCGCCTGTTCCGCCGCCTCGTCACTGCAATGTGCGCTGGAATAAACGTGGCCGACGCCGCGCCGGGTGGGCAGGCCAATGTCCCAGATCCAGCCTGCAGCCTGGGCGGTGGAAATCGTATGTGAGGCGATAGCGCTGTCCGTTTCGGCATAAGGAACCTGCACCGCCAGCGCCGTGTCACAAAACAGCTGATCGCGCGTGCTGATGTAAGAAACACCATAGTGCCGGCCCAGCAGAAGCGATGAAAAGCCGGTGCAGTCGATGAACAGGTCGCCGGCAACCAGGCCCTGTTCCGCTGTCTGCAGGCCGGCTATGTCACCATTGTCCAGCGTCTCTACGCTCTGGACATGCGCCAGCACATGACGCACACCGAGTTGTTCAACACAGTGCTTCTGCATGAACTGGCCGAATTTGCCGGCGTCGAGATGGTAGGCGTAATTGGCAACAGCCCCGAATTCGGGAGTTACGACCTGCTTGGGCGCGCGCCCTCGCTCGCACAACTGGGGCTGGAAGCTGGCCACGTCCGCAAAGCGGATATCGCGGTCCAGGCCGGCCCAGGCAGGCACCAGGTCAACTTCACCATACCCCTGGGGCGCTGAGAAAGGATGGTAGTAGAAATCGTCTGTTGCGCCCGTTACCCAACCCACGAATTTCGATGCCTGCTTGAATGACGCATCGCACTCGGTGATGAACGCGGCCTCCGAGATACCCATGCTGCGCAGGGTGTCACGCATGGACGGCCAGGTGCCTTCGCCCACCCCGATGGTCCGCACGTCGGGAGACTCTACCAGGGTGATACTCATCTCCGGATTCGATTTCAGCCGGTACTCGGACGCCAGTACACCGGCGGTCAGCCAGCCGGCTGAGCCTCCGCCCAGGATGACGATATGATTGATCCGATTCATCCTGCCCCCTCCAGTGAGTCCAGTGGGTAGAAATCCACGAAAATATTGGCGGTCAACCGTCCAGTCCGTGGGTCTGGATTGATGTCAACCTCGGGGTTGACCAGGCCAGAATGCAGCAGGCAGCCAGGATAGACAACCAGCCGGTTGGGCTTGTAACCCACGCGGTAGTACAACTCGTATTGTTCATTGCTGCCTTTTATGTAAGCCGGTGCAGGAAGACCATGAGTTGCTTCATGGGCGTCGCACGACCGCCTGTAGTCCTGCAGGTCCTCCTCCCTGATCAATTCCAGGGCGGTTTCCCGGTGCCGGAACAGGCCGGTATCACAAAACGGCCCTTCATTGAGGTAGTGCAGGATGGCCAGGAAGAAAGGCTGGGTAGTGTCGTAGTGGGGGCGGCGCTGCGCGGGCTCCAGTTCCGATTCAGGTGTTGAAATCAGCGAATACGCCGCATTCACTGTCTTCATGCCCAGATCGGCAGGCACATCGTAGACAGAGAACAGGAGCCGGTAGATTTGCTGCAGTACAGTACTGACGTAAGTTTTTGGCAAGGTTGCTCGCAGCCCCGGGTACATCGACGTGGTATCAGGACCATACTCCGCCGACTTGCTGGCGTAGTCAATCAGGCCGGTGGTATCGGACCCGAAATCATCGATGATGACAACGGGCGTTCGCGAACGCCCCACCCGGTCTATTTCCAGGGAAGCATTGAGATTAACCGCGAAACTGATGTCCTGCATGGTGTGAAACTGACCTCAATGAATGAAAAAGCCGCTGTTGCCAGCGGCTTTTTCAATTCTACCTTACGAGGCGCGATCTAGTACGTCCAACGTATACCGACTCCGTACCTCGGACCCTGTTGAGTGATGAACTCGACCTGGTTTTCATTACGACTGAACGAGCGCGAATACTCGTCAGTAATATTGAACCCCTCGGCAAACAGGGTGATGCCATTCTCGAATGTGTAGCTGACGATGGCGTCCAGCTGCGAGTACTTGTCGGTGTACACAGGGTTGGCGATACCGTTTCCATCCACCGTGCCGGACAGGAACTCGTCACGCCAGTTCCATGCCAGTCGGGCAATCCAGCCGTTCTTGTCGTAGAACGCCACGATGTTGGCGGTGTCACTCAGCCCCAGGATCGCGAACTGATCGTTGATGGACGTATTGTCATACCCGATGTTCGAATCGACGATGGTGTAGTTGGCGCTGACACCAAAACCACTGTCACTGAACAGGTGCTGGAAAGCGAATTCCCAGCCGTCAACCTTGGCGGTGTCCGAGTTGGACGGAACCTGGATCAGGAACAGCGCGGCCGGATCAAGAGCGGGGTTGCCCTGAATCGTCTGTGCTGCGACGTCGACGAACGGAGAGTCCGGGTACGTGTCGAAAATACACTGGCGGATCGCGTTCTGATCATCGTTACTGCCCGTGGCGGCGTTGCACTCGTCATACCATTCGCCGTTGCCGGGGTGCGGTATGTTGTACGGTGTGCCTTCCACCTGGGTCACTGATACGTAGTTCTTCACCTTTTTGTGGAAATAGCCAACCGACAGGTAACTGCCCTGGCCGTAATACCACTCGGCAGAGAAATCCCAGTTGGTCGACTCCAGCGGATCCAGGCCGGGGTCACCCGACGTGGCGTTGCCTCTGTTCTTACGAACCAGCGGATTCAGAGTCGTGCCGCCCTGGATATCGTCCCAGGCCTGACGGCCGATGGTCTTGCTGTAACTGGCTCGCAGGATGATATCGTCCCTGACCGCTATGTTGTAATCCACGTTCGGCAGCCAGTTTTTGTAATCACCCTTTTCTTCGGAAAAGTCCGTCTCGCCGAAATCAATGAAGTACTCGTTCGCGGCCACCCAGTTGATGTAATTGGGAATGGGCACCAGTGCTTCGGACTTGACCTTGGTCTTCTCGTAGCGAACACCGACCCGCAGGTTTGAATTCATGTTGCCGACATCGAAGTTGTACATCCACTGCAGGTAGGCAGCGGTTGTCTTCTCCCGGGTTCTCAGGTCGGTATTGAATTCGTCGAGCGCTGCTGACGTCTGGCCGGTGACCTGCTCACGAATGGCGGCCAGTCGATCGAAATCGTACTCGAACATCTGGTTGAAGAGGTCCGGGTTTTCGCTGCCCGGCAGGTCGTTGAACAGTGACCTGATGTCGCGTATTGAGAAGACATCATCCGGAATGTCATCCGGTGTACCGATGCCGCCCCATTCAGGATACTGGTTATCCACGAAAGCCGTGCGGTTCTTGGTCTTGATGAAATTAACGCCGAAATCCAGTGTCTGGGTATCGTTGATGTCGAAGTAGCCACTAAGGTCCAGCTGATCAATTTTCATCTTCGAAAGCGAGTTTCGGAATGCCGCACCACTGAATTGATGCCTGGACGGATCCAGTCCACCACCTTCAAGATCGGCACTCAGCACCGGGAATTTCTGAGTGTAGTTGGCCCCCACCTCAAGTGCGTAGAAACCAGGTACGGAGATAGTCGAATTAACACCGTACGGCGAATCAGCTTTGGATTCCGACTTAGAGTGATGGTAATCGAGCGAGAATCCAAGGCCGTCATTGACAACCCAATCGGCGTTGAAACCGGTGGAATCGAGCTCTGTTTTCCAGGCTGCCGACGACGCGCCGGTGCCGAAGTCACGACCAACACCGTTCTCGACCCAGGTCAGTGGAGATGCTGCCGGGCCGTCAGTGAATGAACCGTTGAGGCAACCGCCACACTGGATGAACCAGAACGACAGATCGTTTCCGGACTGCTCAACCTTAAGATCTGACATGGTGTAATCGAACGTAAACGTCAAGTTTTCGGTCGGAGCCCATTGCAACACCAACTGCCCGTTGAAGCGCTCACGTTCCGCGTCGATCTGGTTGTACAGCAGGTTTTGCGGCAGGGAGTACAGTTCCCCTTCGCCCGGCAGGTTATCGAAGTTCGCAGCAGCCTCTGAACCCGGTGCTGGCAATTTCTGCCAGTCGGCCAGGTAGGCATCGGGAATCCAGCCAGAAGAAGTCGAGGCCTGGTTGTAGCCGAACTTACGTTTCTGGTAGACCGCCGACACGTTGATGCCGAAGGTACCGTCGGCGAACACGTTGTTGTAAATACCCGAGAGTTCGGGGGTCAGGTCATTGCCGCCCTGCTGGGAAGTGTCCCAGACACCCTTCGCGCCAAAGCTCATCTGCTTATCGCCAACTTCCAGCGGACGTGCAGTCGCGATATTGATGGTGGCGCCGATGCCACCCGTCGGGATGCTGGACATGCTGGTCTTATAGACTTCGACTGCCCTGACCGCTTCTGAAGCGATGTTGGAGAAGTCGAAAGAGCGACCGGCGGTGATCGCGGTGCCGAACAGGGTTGAGGTGGGCATCTGGCGGCCATTGAGCAGCACCAGGTTGAAATCCGGACCGATACCGCGAACCGTAACCTTCTGGCCCTCACCCTGGGCGCCCAGGCTGCCGCTGGAGCGGTCGATGGACACACCGGTGATACGCTGCATGGCTTCCGCCAGGTTGGTATCCGGGAATTTGCCGATGTCCTCGGCGATGATTGCATCCACGACACCTTCGGAGTCGCGCTTGACGTTCATGGATTCTGTCAGGCTTCGGCGTACGCCTGTGATGACGACTTCTTCCATCATTCCGGCTTCATCGGAATCCTGTGCCTGTGCCACTACGGGGGTGTTGATGGCCGTGGCGCCCACTGCAAGTGCTATGCCGCTCGCGAGCGGGTTCATACGGAAAGTGCGATTCTCCACTGTGATGTGCTCTCTCTTGTCTCGGTGTAATAAGTTCAGTCGCTCCTTTACAAGCGACTGTTTTAATTGATTTTTTGCCCTGCAACCCTTGAAATGTAAGCGGTTACATTTTCAAAAATATCCCAACTTCATGGTTTGAGTCAACATTTTTTTTACATTTGGGCTATTAGTTCTTGTTCTGAAATTAGTTGCAATCGGGTGCATTCGTGTATTTTTGAGGCACAATGTCCTTGTATGAACCGTTTACAGGAACTCCCTCTGCAGTGCCCATACTGCGGTGAAGACATCTCTGTTGTCGCCGATGGGTCGAACGCAGGACAGGACTATATCGAGGACTGCGAAGTATGTTGCCGGCCGATCATCCTCGCGCTGTCGATTTCCGATACGGGCGAGCTTTCGATCCAGGCCAGGGATGAAAATGAGGCCTGACAAATCCCCTTTACTGGCAGTCTGTGCTTTGCTTATCGCATCCTCTATTGCGACTGCCTCCGATGAGCTGAGCCTGAAAGTAACGGTTACTGGCCTGGAGCCCCTGCAAGGCCAGGCCATCGTGTCACTGTTCAATGTAAAGAAGCAATTTCTGAAGCAACCGCTGGAAATGATCACCCGGGCCGTCCCGGACAGTGACAGCCTGATGGTCGAGTTTGAAAGTCTTGAAGCCGGCGTCTATGCCGTCAGCGTGGTATATGACCTGGACGGAGACGGCGAGCTTGATACCGGGTTTTTCAGCATACCCAGCGAACCCATCGGTGTATCCAATAACGTACGCAGCAAGTTCGGGCCGCCCAGGTGGAAAAAAGCAAAATTTGAACTTGAACAGGACATGCACCTGGAAATTGAGGTAGCCGACGCCATCGACTGAGCTACCGGCGCGCTCAAAACAATGCCCTGACGCTTGCCATGTGCTGTTGCAGCCGCACCGTCGTATCCCACGGCATGATGCTGTTTTGCTGGCGGCCGGCAAGAATGTCCTGGTTGCTCGCGATCGTTTCATAATTGAAACCCAGGCTGGTTCGGCCATCATCGAAATGATCGATGCGGGTGTCGAGCTCGAACAGGCTGCATTCACTGGCGCGCCAGAAATCCGGGATGGCGATATAGGCTTCTTCCCCGATAATATAAGCCCAGTTCTGCAACTTGCTGCGAAATGAAGTACCCAGTGTGGCGACGGCGCTTTCACTGTCCCCGCCGTAGTCAAACACCATCACGACATCGTCCTCGACACCGTTCGGCGCCTTGTGTGCGACTACTTTCATGTCGAGCGGGTCTTTTTTCATGAACAGCAACGCCAGCGCCACCGGGTAGATCCCCATTTCCAGCAGGCAGCCACCGGCCAGGTCGGCGTTGTATTCCCGCCGGTCCGGATCGTATGGCAGCTGTGGATAGCCAAAATCCGCCTTGACCTGGTGCAATTTACCGATACGGCCCTGCCGCACCCATTCCTGCGCCTTCTGTATGGCCGGCAGAAAATAGGTCCACATGGCTTCCATGACAAA
>CAJIAU010000244.1_pt1 | contig 31957 bp, 25 predicted proteins | sample 9199171 | NCBI WGS metagenome assembly CAJIAU01 (sample SAMEA7708280, study PRJEB35096) | sediment metagenome | biome: marine neritic benthic zone biome [ENVO:01000025]; feature: sediment [ENVO:00002007]; material: shallow marine sediment [ENVO:03000034] sea grass bed [ENVO_01000059] ...
AATACAACCTGCCTGGACATCGCAATATCTCCTAGTGTTCAATCTTTCCGCTTTCCATGCGCTTCTTGTACATACCCTCGAGTTCATACAAGTCCTGCATCAGCTCGAAGAAACCGTGCCAATGCGCATAATCGGGCGCACCGTGGGTGGCTCCCATGCGGGCCCGGCGGCCTTCGTGGTGCCACAGGTAGTAGTACTTCACCTGGAACGGGTCGGTCCACGGATTATCACGCAGCAGGCCTTTTTTCTTGAGCTCATTGAGCATCTTCAGGGCCGGCTTGTAATAACCCTCGTTGTAAAGATTGACCGCCTTATCCGCCTGGGCAAAAAAGCCATCGGTGTGATCCGTACTGTGGCAGGATTCACAAACCTGGCGCATCTTCTTGCGGCCTTCCGGGCCGTTGCCGAGTACCGGACTCATCACGTCGTCGGAATTGCGCACCGGTGAAGTCTTCGACCACTGCACCCAGTACAGCCGGTCGCTGACATTATGGGTCATTTCCAGGTCGTCTACCTGGCTCATGTGGCACGAGGCACAGGTCGGGGCGCGGTAGTCTTCACCCGGCTGCCAGTCTTCAGGACTGCCTTCGAAATCCCAGGTATGGCCCTCGGTCTTGTAGACGTGACCGTGTTTGCTGTTCTCGTAAATCTCGATATTGGGGTGATCCGGACCGAGATGGCAGGAGGCGCAGGCGTAGGGCTTGCGGGCTTCTGCATTGGAGAACTTGTGCCGGGTATGGCAAACACCGCAGCTGCCTGTGCTGCCGTCAGGGTATACATTACCAACGCCTGAGTTGGGCCAGGTTTCCGGCGTCGGGCGGCCCTTGTCATCGAGCTTGATTTCGGTGCCGTGACACTGGATGCAGCCGGTTTCGTTCGGAGCGCCACCGAATTCGGGATGCTCCCGGCCTTCGTGAATCGAAGTCAGGGCGTGCAGGCTATCCTTGGGAATCTGCTGCCGATAAGCCCTGAAATGGCCGCTGGCGTTGAACTCCTCAACCTGGTCGGCATGGCATTGGCCGCAGACGGTAGGCGGCACCAGCACGGAGACCCTGGCGTCGAGACCGGGATGCTTTGCGCCCATGGGTGAGTCTGCATCAACCACGTGACAATCAATACAGGAAATATCGTTTTCGGCGTGTTTGCTGCTCTTCCAGTCAATCACCATTGCCGGCATATGATTGGCATGGCAGTCAACACATTCCTGTGCTTCTTCACCCAGGGATTCCGCCTGGGCCGGACCGGAAAAGACCAGAACCGCCAGAACCACTGCGGATGGCAGAACGTATTTCATAAATGAACGTTTCACGATGGTCGCTCCTGAAGTTGTGCGAATTGAGTCATTCTTGACGAAACAATTCCATCATACCGCCGCCCAAATTGAGGCCGCAACCAGACCAAAGTCGCGTTCTTTCATTGAATTGACCTAGAGCAGGTGAAACGTGTTTGTTCTAAGAATCGGGCTGATCTTCAATCTGCCCACAACGCGGGGTGGCGCCACGGAGCGGGTACGGACAGCCTTCCCGCACAGGATTGCAACGACCCACCCAGCGGCTTCGACTGCCACGCGGCAGCCCACTCCGCGGGCAAGGGATAAGGGGGTTCAACCAACGAATCAGCCTGGAAACCAAAGCGGCCATAGTAAGCTGGGGCACCCAGGACGAAGACCCTGTTGACGCCCTCCTCTTCCAGCCGCTGGAATCCTGCCTGAATCATGCCCCCGCCAACACCCTGTCTTTGACAATGCTGTGCAACAGCGACAGGGCCGAGTAAAGCAGTCCTCAAGCCATTCCCGAGATCACCGCACCTAGTAAAAACAGCATGCCCCACGACCTGCGCATCGATGACACCCACGAGGGATATGACAACTGCTGTCTCGTTGAGCAGTTCGCGGATCAGTGGTAGCAGATTTTCTTCAGGGAAAGCTTCGGGGTAGAGCGCCTCGATTGCTGCCACATCAGCGCTCACGCTGTTGCGGATCAGCAATTTTTCAGTCATCCGGATGGTCCTGTTCCTGCTCAGACCTTGCTGATTCCACTTCCGCTTCCACGTCGTCCAGCGTCGGAGGTACCCAGCCACGGTCCAGGCGGCTGCCGAATGCGGCGGCATTACCTCGCATAACTTGCTCGTATCGGTCGATATAGACCTTGGTTTTCTCGACGTACTCGGTGTTCTCATGCGGAGGGATGTCCGGGTCGTATACCTCCGCCAGGTCAATCATCTGCTCACGGTCGTTAATCATGAATCCCCGCACCTGGCGCTCGGCATCATAGGGATGGACTCCAAGCGCCTCCAGCGCTGAGCGCCCGGCCCGCAGCGAGCTGTCGAAGGTCTCCCGGATGATGTCCCGGGCGCCAGCGTCCCACAGTTCGTAAACATGGTGACGGTCGATCGCCCGCACGACGATGTAAACATGCGGATGGTTCTCGGTGACGTAACGCACCAGTTCGGTGGCGCTTTCCTGCTCATCGATGGCAATGACCAGCATGCTTGCCTGCTCTATGCCGGCTGCATGAAGCAGATCGGGACGCATCGCGTCACCGAAATAGGCCTTGATACCGAAGGCCCGTATCATTTCGAGATTTTCCGACTGGTAATCCAATACCACGGTCTTGAACCCGGCGGAGATCAGGATGCGGTTGACGATGCCGCCAAATCGGCCGTGGCCGGCAATCAATACGTTGCCCTGCTCGTCGATCTTGTCCGCCTGCCTTTCCTGGGAAGAAGCAAACCGTGGGGCTATGATCTTGTCGTAAACGATAAACAGCAGCGGCGTGAGCAGCATCGATAGCGTCACGACCAGCAACAGCTGATCGGCAAGCGCGGCCGGGATCACCGAGCTGGCCACCGTGAATGACAGCAATACAAAGCCAAATTCACCGGCCTGCGCCAGCCCCAGCGTGAACAGCCAGCGATCCGCCCCGCGGATTCCGAAAATCCTGCTCAATATATAGAGTATCAACGCCTTGAGGCCGATCAGCCCGGCGGTCATCAGCAGAACGTCGCCCAGGTTGGCCAACAGCAGGTCAAAGCGGATTGCCGCTCCGACCGTGATGAAGAACAACCCCAGCAGCAGCCCCTTGAAGGGCTCGACATCGCTCTCGAGTTCGTGACGGTACTCGCTGTTGGCCAGCACCACGCCGGCCAGGAAGGTACCCAGCGCAGGCGACAGGCCAACCACGACCATCAACAGTGCGATGGCAATGATGAGCAGCAATGCAAAGGCAGTGAACAGCTCACGCAACCTGGCAATGGCAATGAACCGGAAGACCGGCCGGGTCAGGTAGCTGCCGCCGACTACCACCAGCCCGATCGCAGCCGTGGTGACCAGCGCGCGCTGCCAGCCGTTCAGCCGGTCGACCAGGCTCAGCGAGGCATGACCCGATTCACCGCTGTCGGCCGCAGCACCCGCAATATCGACGAGCTCCGGCATGGCCAGCAGGGGGATGAACGCCAGCATTGGAATGACGGCGATGTCCTGGAACAGCAGAACCGAGAAACTCGACTGGCCGCCGTCGCTCTTCATCAGGCCTTTTTCATTGAGAGTCTGCAACACGATCGCGGTTGAAGACAGCGACAGCGTCAGTCCGACGGCAAGCGCTATTGACCAGGGCTGGCCCAGCAGCATCGCGATGCCGGTGACGGCCGCCGTGGTCACGGTTACCTGCAATCCACCGAGCCCCAGCAGCCGGTCCCGCATCGACCAAAGCATGCGGGGCTCCAGCTCCAGGCCGACCAGGAACAGCATCATCACCACGCCAAATTCGGCAATGTGCTGGATGCTGACCACGTCGACGTGTAATTGATGCAGCAACGGACTGATCACGATACCGGCGATCAGGTAGCCCAGGACCGAACCCAGCCCGAGCCGCGACGCGATCGGAACGGCGATTACGCCAGCAAACAGGAAAAGGAAAGCAACCAGCAGGATTCCGTCCACGCTCAGCCCTCCTCTTTCAGCGGCAGGTTGTCAGAACCGATCACGTCCATCAATTCCGCCGCATCGAAGTCGAAGCGATCATCCCGGATGGACTCGAGTAACTTCCGGTAGCCGTCCACGTGCGGCTGCAAGGTTCCCGCGACGGGTGCTCTCAGCGAAGCATAAAGGACATACGGCGCGGAAAATTGCATTTCGCACAGCCGGGCAGTCTGCTCCAGCGGCGTCAGAAACGTCCGGATCGGGTACTGCTGGAAACCATCGTGCGTATAGGCTTCCCTTGGCCCCGCAGCGCTGATCGCCAACATCATCCGCTTGCCTTTCAGCCGGTCGCCATCTGCCCCGTAGGCGAAACCGTGCTCGAGCACCAGGTCCTGCCACTCCTTGATGATCGACGGGGTGGAGTACCAGAAAAACGGGAACTGGAACAGGATCACGTCGTGTTCCAGCAAGCGCTTTTGCTCGACATTGACATCGATATCGAAGCGCGGATAGTCACGGTAAAGGTCGACCAGGGTGATGTTTTCAACACCAGCCGCAGCGCGGGCCATGGCCTCGTTGACGTGAGAATGCTTGTGCCCCGGGTGGGCGTAGTAGACGATCAATCTGGCCATTGAACGGAGTTTAAACGACCAATGGAGGCTGTGCACCCAAATCGGGTTTAACTGGACAAACTCCGGGAATGTTCCCGGATGTGAGCTTTGAGGTCCACGAATATTTTCGCGGCGATCACCAGGATCAGCACCAGTTCCGTCTGCCCCAGCACCATTGACAGGCCACCACCGAAAATCAGCACCAGGTGCATGAAAACGATCCTGGCGTAGGGTTCGGACATTTGCGTTTTTATCGTGCGCCCCCTGTATTCACCGCGTCCCAGGAAATTGTTGACAAATGAATAGGTGTGGCTGATCGCCAGGGCCAGTAATGCCGGCCACAGGACCAGGAACAGCTTGGCGACTTCGGCCAGGTCGCCACCGGCGTCATCCATATTATCCGGGCCTTTCACGAATATCGTGTAAATGAACAGAAAATGCACTGCCATGAACCCGCCGAAGTGCCCGAGGAAAAACGGCCCCGCCGCCAGCGCGAACCAGCGCCCGATCACGGCAATCTTGCACACGTTGAAGAAGCCGATGATGGCGCTTTCGGCCCAGTACAGCACCATCACGTCGCTCAGCTTCCAGCCCAGGAATGCGGCGCCCGCCAAAGGCACCAGGTTGGCCGCGATCAGGGCCAGGCTGGAGGCCGAGGCGAGTGTGACGGGTTGTTTTTCCACGTGGGCAGGCTCAATCAGTGCAGCCGCCTCTTCGGCGGGCTCCTGCGGCTCCCATACTTCCTCCGTCTCTCCTGGCTGGGCCTCTCCATGCCGAACCGCCTGACCGCTGGCCATGTGAATACCGTTCTTGACGTCCGTCAGTTCACCGGCCTGCACATCCGATCCGAATGAACCCTGGTTGGCGCCGTAGTCGAAAACAAAGTGGGGTCCCCGCCAGGAGCGGCCGGACCTTTTAGGTGGGTTTTCAAGGCGCAGGTTACGCATCCGCGATACGTCATAAACCGCGGCCAGGCTCAGAAAGGGCAGACCCAATGTGACCTCTACTTTACCCGCGTAAGCGGTCAGGGTTTCGCGGCCAAACAGTAGCAGGATGAGAATCCCAGTGAGCGCCAGCGGCGCCACCGACCAGCCCAGCAGCCATGCGCTGAGGAACAGGGCGGCGACCAGTTCGAACAGGGAATCCAGGCTGCTCCATTCGCTACTGGCCTGGCTGAAAGTGGTGATCGCGGGAATGAGAAAAATGATATCCATCACGGCGACGATGCCGATCGCTATCCATGACCGCCGGAACCCCCAGGTCTTCTGGTATCCCCCTGTTTCACTGCGAGGCCTGATTGCAAGCCTGAAACCGGGTCTGAGCCCTTTTCTCATCATGCATCCATTATAATGACTGAAGGGTTCTTCGCCATGAACTGCCCGGAGGTCCATCCATTGAAATCAGCCAGTCGATCCCGGTTGCTACAAGTGCTGCAACAAGCCGTGCCGGCGGAAATCCTGCTGGACTCGACCGAAGCGATCAAGCCTTTCGAATGCGACGCCCTGTCGATGCACCGGCAGACGCCATTGCTGGTCGCCTTGCCGGAGAACGTGGAGCAGGTAAGGCAAATCCTGAAGACTTGTCACGAACTGGATGTGCCGGTAGTAACCCGTGGCGCCGGAACCGGACTGTCCGGCGGCGCATTACCCCACGAACACGGCGTGCTGCTGGTGCTGACCCGCCTGAACCGGATTCTCGACATCGATCCCGTGAGCAGGACGGCCCGGCTGCAACCCGGTGTGCGGAATCTCGCCATCAGCGAAGCCGTTGCGCCACATGGCCTGTATTACGCGCCTGACCCCTCCTCCCAGATCGCCTGCAGCATCGGCGGCAACGTGGCTGAAAACTCCGGCGGCGTGCATTGCCTGAAGTACGGCCTGACCGTGCACAACGTGCTGGAAGTGCGCCTGCTGACCATCGAAGGCGAGGAACTGGTGCTGGGCGGCGCCGCGCTGGATTCGCCGGGCTATGACCTGCTGGCGCTGATCAACGGCTCGGAAGGCATGCTGGGTGTCATCACCGAAGTCCTTGTTCGACTGCTGCCGGTGCCGGAGACCGCACGGGTGGTCTTGGCAGGATTTGCCAGCGTAGAGCAAGCCGCAGCTGCAGTCGGCGCAATTATTGGTGCAGGCATCGTCCCGGCAGGCCTGGAGATGATGGACCGGCTGTCGATCCACGCGGTCGAGGCCTTCAGCTCGCCCGGTTACCCAATGGATGCCGAAGCGGTCCTGTTGTGTGAACTGGACGGTGGCGAGGCGGAAGTGGAAGAACTGATGGGTACGGTGCAGGAGATCCTGCAGAAACTGGACGCAACATCACAAACCGTATCCTGCGATGAAGCCGAACGCCTCAGGTTGTGGGCGGGCCGCAAGAACGCGTTTCCCGCCGTCGGGCGCATCCGGCCCGATTACTACTGCATGGATGGCACCATTCCGCGCCGCGAACTGCCCACCGTGCTTTCGAAGATCGCGGAGCTCTCCAGACAATACGGGCTGCAGGTCGCGAACGTGTTCCATGCCGGAGACGGCAACCTTCACCCGCTGATCCTCTACGATGCCAACCTTGACGGGGAACTCGAGCGGGCCGAGCAGCTCGGGGCCGACATTCTTAGCCTGTGCATCGCCGCCGGCGGCACCGTCACCGGCGAACACGGCGTGGGCATGGAAAAGATCGACTCCATGTGCGAACAGTTCCGCCCGGCCGAACTGGAGCAGTTCCACGCACTGAAGCATGCCTTCGACCCGAAAGGCCTGCTGAACCCGGGCAAGGCCGTACCCACGCTGCACCGCTGCGCCGAACTGGGCGCCATGCATGTCCACGGCGGCAAACTGCCCTTCCCGGACCTGCCCAGGTTCTGATTCATGAATAACGAACAACACATCGCTGAACAGGTTGGCGCAGCCATTGAGACGGGCTCGACCCTGAACATCCGGGGAGGAAGTTCAAAGGCTTTCTATGGCAATCCCGTCACCGGCGAGCCTATGGATGTATCGGGCCACAGCGGTATCGTCGAGTACGATCCGGGCGAACTGGTGCTGACCTGCCGGGCGGGGAGCCTGCTATCGGAGATCAAGGCCGCCCTGGCAAAGAATGGACAGTACTTTCCTTTCGAACCCCCCGGTTTCGGTGAGAACGCCACCGTCGGTGGCACCGTCGCCTGTGGGTTCTCCGGCCCGGCCCGGCCCTGGCGGGGCAGCCTGCGAGATTACCTGCTGGGTGTGAAGATGGTCAACGGCGTGGGTGAAGTGGTGCAATTCGGCGGGCAGGTCATGAAGAATGTCGCCGGCTACGACATGTCCCGCCTCATGGCCGGCTCGATGGGCACGCTCGGTGCCCTGCTGGAGACCTCGTTCAAGGTGTTGCCCAGGCCGGCCAGCGAACGGACCCTGGTGTTTGATTTCAGCCAGGCGGAATCCATTGAATCGGTGAACCGCTGGTCCGGCCAACCGCTGCCGCTGTCAGGCTCGTTCTGGCACGATGGCCGCCTGCATCTGCGCCTGTCCGGCGCGCGCTCAGAGGTCGACCAGGCAATGGCTCGACTCAACTCAGGAAAGCCGGTGGAAGAGACCACCTGCTGGAGTGATCTCAGGGAGCATCGGCTGCCGTTCTTCGAAAAACCCGGCAATCTGTGGCGGCTTTCGGTTCCCTCCGCGGCGGCGCCGCTGGACCTGGCGGGAGACTGCCTGGTCGACTGGGGCGGCGCACAGCGCTGGTATGTAACGGACCAGCCTGCAGAAGAAGTCCGGAATATCGCCCAACGGGCTGGCGGACATGCCACACTGTTCCGCGGTGACGCAGCGACCAGAGCATTCCAGCCGCTGCCCACAGCCCTGCACCAGGTCCAGCAGCGGATCAGGCAGGCCCTGGACCCGCACGGCGTGTTCAATACAGGCCGGATGTACCGGGACAGGTAATGCAGACTTTTCTCAAAGATCCATTCAGGGATACTCAGGAAGGCCAGGAGGCGGACGACATCCTGCGCAGCTGCGTGCACTGCGGATTCTGCAACGCAACCTGCCCCACTTACCAGTTGCTGGGGGATGAGCGCGACGGGCCCCGCGGCCGGATTTACCTGATCAAGGAAATGCTGGAGAACAATGCCGCCAGCCGCGAAACCCAGGTACACCTGGACCGCTGCCTGACCTGCCGGGCCTGCGAGACGACCTGCCCTTCCGGTGTCCGCTATAACCGCCTGCTGGAAATCGGCCGGGCGGCTGCCGAGACACTGGTCGAACGGCCGCTGGCGGAACGTGTCCAGCGAAGGGTTCTGCTCGAAACGGTTCCGGAGCCGGACAGGTTTCGGCTTCTGCTTAAACTCGGTGGCCTGGCGAAGCCGCTACTGCCCCCGGACCGCAGCAAGTCAATCCCGGCTGTCGAAGCACGCGAACCAGGCTGGCCTTCCTCCAATCATCCCCGCAAGGTGTTACTGCTGACGGGTTGTGCCCAGTCAGTAACCGCGCCACGAATTAATCTCTCCGCTGCCCGGGTGCTCGACCGGCTGGGTGTGCAGACATTGCCCGCGGACGGTTGCTGCGGCGCCCTCAGTCACCACCTGTCGAAGCAGGAAAGAACCCTCGGAACGGTCCGTCGTAACATCGACGCCTGGTGGCCGGAGATCGAACGCGGCGCCGAAGCCCTGCTGCTGACGGCCAGCGGCTGTGCACCCACCGTGATGGACTATGGCCACTTGATGAAGGAGGACCCGGACTACGCTGAAAAGGCTGCAACCATCTCTTCGATAGCCAACGATATTTCCGCATTCCTGGAGGAGGAAGACCTTCCAGCACCGGATTCCACAACTGGCAGGATGAAGATCGCATACCACTCCCCCTGTACATTGCAACATGGGCTGAAACGGGCGGGACGCGTAGAGGCACTGTTGGTCAGACTCGGATTCAAGCTAACTCCTGTCCGGGATGCTCACCTGTGTTGTGGCTCTGCCGGCAGTTACTCCGTGCTGCAGAAAAATCTCTCGCAGCAATTGTTGAGGCGAAAGCTGGAAAACCTGGAGAACGATCAACCGGAGCTGATCGCCACGGCAAACATCGGCTGCCTGCTGCACCTGCAAAGCGGCACCGACCTGCCGGTGAAACACTGGATTGAACTGTTGGTTTAGCCTTTCGGTTTCAGGATTTTTCCATCGACGTTTTTGGCAACGATATCTCCACTGCCGTCTGCAACGACTTTGAAATCACCGCCCACACCTTTAGCCGTGATGTCGCCGGACGAATCACGCTCGACGGTGAAATCCCTGCTCACGTCAATAAACCGGATATCGCCCGAGCTATCGCGCCTGACCAGTACGGAACCTTCAATATCCCGGCCGCGGATGTCACCGGAACTGTCCGAATCGACCGTCACGTCGCCTTCGATATCCTGTATCACCAGGTCGCCTGAAGAGTCATTGAGCGTCACCGAGCCCTCGATGTCCTCGAGACGAACATCGCCGGAACTGTCCTTCAGGCTAAGCGTGCTGACGCCCTCGATTGCCACGTCGCCCGAACTGTCCTTGATGTCCAGTTGAAGATCGGCCGGAACCGTTATTTCCAGGTCGATGTAGGCGTAGGTGTTACCCCCGATCAGAGACCATGAGGAGCTGATTTCCGGCAGCTCGACTGCAATTTCCGCGTTACTCCCCCCGGTCACGTCGACACGGGACTCATCAAGCCAGTCTTCCTCAGATACGCAAACTTTCCCGCGGATGGTTGCCACCGAGGTGTCATCGTCGCCCTCGATTTCGAGATCGCCGGCGCCTGCCAGGACGGTCAGCATCTCGCTCCCTTCGAGATCCAGTACCTGGTCAATTTCTTTTTCGTATTCGCAGAACCAGGCCTGCAGGCTAGTCGAGAACAGGCAGATACATAAAATCAGCAGTTTGTTCATCACGTGCACTCCAGAAAATCATCGGCGTTCACATGAGAGATGCAAGATCGGGGCCAAACAGATGCTTACCAGCGGAATTCGTCGGTATCCTCGGCCTCCCCTTTCCAGAACTGGCCGGAAGCCGACTTGCCGTAGAAAAACTCCAGGCGCAGGCGAATACCCGGGTTGAACTTGTAATCGTATTCTTCATCCCAGGAAATCTGGGGCACGATTTCGTAGTAGAGCCACTTGTGCTTGGTTTGCCTGCGATACCGGGCCGCCACTACGTACCGGTCTACATGCGTATCGGGCTTGGTGTGGAAGATCGTTGAAAACTCGTACTGAAAGCCGCTAAGGGCGCTAAGGCGGTGCGTCAGGAAGCTGCTGATGCGGGTGCGGTAGCCCTCGTCCTCGGATTTTTCGCCGCGCCATTTGCCGTCGAAAGTCTGGCGGAAATAGAACCGGTCCGAGATCAGCCGGTTGAGGTCCAGGCGGGTGTTGAACTGCCAGTAGTTGTTGGTCTGCCAGCGCACTGTTTGCGTGATTCGGTACGATCCTTTCTCACCCACGGTGTCCCGGTAGCGGACCCTGGGGCCGAGGAAAAATGCGAAATCATTAAACTTCACACCGGCGGTAAAGCTGGTGTTCCATTTTGAAGTCTGCTTGCCAAAAAACTGCAGCCCCAGGATGCCTTCATCGGCCGAATCATCCACAGAATCGTCAAATCCGCTATCGTCGTCCGCCCCTGCGACCAGGCTGACCTTGCGCCCCAGGTTTGGAAGATTAACCCTGGCCCGGAAGCGGAACTTACCCTTCGCGCCCTGCTCCTTGCGATAGTAAAACTCGGGGCGGAGCCTGATCTGGCTGTATGCGTCTTCCGCCTCGTACTCGGAATCCACGAAAAAACTGTCCACCCACATGGATGCTCTTTCAATCTGTGTATCCACGTAGTTCTTGTGAGCGTCAACCCACGATTGATCCTCGGCACCCTCATCCGCCTCGGCGTCAGCTTCTTCCAATAGCTCATCTAATGCTGTTTCATCGTCTGCCGGTTCCACAGCGAGAGCCGAAAACGAAAAAAGAGCTAAACAAATGAAGAGACCGATCGGTGAGCTAACAGGGTTCCATGGTTGAGCAGTCACGGCTATATGTTAAGGTAGCCCGCCCAATTAAAGAACCACATTTTGTCTGACGCCGACATCATACGTCACCGCATTTTTTACATGCTCGGCCTGATCCTGGCCGGTGAAGCGATTTATGCGCTGCCTTTTCACGTCACCCGCTTTTTCCGGCCTACGGTGCTTGAGGTTTTTGACCTTACAAATACAGAACTCGGTACTGCACAGGCGGTCTACGGAGTGGTCGCGATGCTTTCCTATTTTCCCGGCGGTCCGCTGGCTGACCGGTTCCCGGCTCGCAAACTGCTGGCCTGGTCTCTCTGGTCAACGGCAGTCGGCGGCTTGTACATGGCCACGATGCCGGGATTCCGTGGCGCATTGCTCATCTGGGGCTTTTTCGGTTTCACCACCATCCTGCTGTTCTGGGCGGCCCTGATCCGGGCTACCCGTGAATGGGGCGGCCATAATGAACAGGGACGTGCTTTCGGATTCCTGGAAGGCGGCCGCGGAGCACTTGCCGCCGTGCTGGCGACCATGGGTGCGGCCCTGTTTGGTTTGATGTTTCCCGAAGGCTATGCCAACGCCAGCCCCGAGGGAAAGCGGCTGGCCCTGAGCCTGATTATTTATGGCTATACGGCAGTCACGGCAGCAACAGGCGTTTATATCTGGTTTGTGCTGTCGGACGGACACCCCAATGGGCAACCCAACCTGGAAGAATGGCGGCCCGAAAAAGAAAGCACCTGGACACATATCATGCGCGTATTGCGCATGCCGTCTGTCTGGCTGACTGCCGTAATCGTTATCTGTGCCTACGTGGGCTACAAGGGATTCGACAATTATTCCCTGTTTGCAGTTGAAGGCTTTGGCATGAGCGAAGTCGAGGCGGCCGGCATTGCGGCAATCGGTGCATGGATGCGGCCCCTGGCTGCGGTGGCGGCCGGTCTGATCGGTGACCGGATTCTCGTGTCCCGCATGACGGTGCTCTGCTTTTCCGTATTGCTCGCTTCCCAGTTGTTTTTCGCGATCTATACACCCGAACCGGGAGTCGCCTGGGTTTTGCTCGGCAACATCCTGATCGGAAGTTCCGCCATTTTCGGTTTGCGGTCTTTGTACTACGCCCTGTTCGAAGAAGCGGAAGTGCCCGCCGTCGTCACCGGCACGGCAGTCGGCCTGGTTTCCGTCATCGGCTATACGCCCGACATTTTTGTCAGCTATATCGGCGGTGTGCTGTTGGATAATTCGCCAGGCCTTGCCGGTCATCAACACTACTTCTACTTCCTCGCCGCCTTCGCAGGGCTGGGCTTACTGGTCAGCTACGCACTGATGCGCAGGCTGCGAAGTTAATTTTTGGTTATGATAAGCCCAAAGAACTGAACATCCGGAGTCGAATATCTTGAAAAAGCTTGTCCTTGTACTCATCGCGCTTTCACTGGCTACCGCGGTCGAAGCCAAAGACCCGCTGCTGTTAAGCAATGACACCTGGCCTCCTTTCATTCTTGAAGGGAACGAGCAGGGAACCGCAGAAAAGCTGGTTTGCCAGGCGCTGTCACTCCAGGGCTGGCCCTGCAAAGTAGAGGTCAAGGACTGGGAAATCGTACTGCAGGAAGCAAGGATAGGGTCCATCGATGGCATCGCTGCCGCCTGGCGCAATCCGGACCGGGAGCAATACCTGGTGTTTTCCGAACCTTATCTGAGCAACCGGATCATCCCGGTCGTACACAGCAGAAGCGATGTGACCATAGCCAGGGCCAGTGACCTTGCAGGTCTTCGCGTCGCCCTGGTTACCGACTACGCATACGGAGACACCATCGAGGGACTGAAAGCCGATTTCACGGTAGTCAAGGCCAGGAACTCGCTGGACGCATTGAAGGCAGTCTCCAGTGGCAAAGCCGACACTGCGCTGGTGGACGAACTGGTGGCGCGCGACAAACTCGACACCCCGGTGATGGAAAACCTGACCATGATCAACATGGTGCTTGCATTCCGGGACCTGCACTTTGCGGTTTCCCGGCAGAATCCCCAGGCGGAGGAAATCATCGGCGATTTCCAGCGTGGTTATAAACAGATGCTGGCGGATGGGACCGTAAACGAAATACTCAACGTGGACTGGCTTGCCACGGACTTTGGCCAGTCCGGTAAACTTAACGTGGTGATGCGCAGCGGCGTCAGCCTCGATGAACTGGCGGCACCAAGCAATGACGGTGAAGTATTCGCCCTGGAAGCTTCCGAATACGATCTGCTGCAGCAGCGCGACATGGACCCGAACCGGGTTAACTACCAGGTTGATGGCAAGTCCTATTCCAACCTGCAATCAGCCCTGGACGACGTGTTCGGGAAAGACACGCCGTGCAAGCACAAGAATTACACCTCGCAGTTTGACTGCACCGACCTGTTCAAGAAGAGATGATCTGAACAGCCTGGTTCAACCGGCTGCCTGACCCGCCGCGTGACCGGCAGTCATGGTACGGAGCTTACCGGCGACGTCGAGACTGCACAGAGAGAAAAAATAGGCCTCGTATAAGCCCTGGCGTTTGAACAATGGCGTCAGGTCCTGCTTGTCCCATGACATCAGGGTGGCATTCCCAACCGTCACGACATCCGCACTGACCACGTCACCGCTGACGAAGCTCAACTCTCCGACAAAATGCCCCTGGTCCAGTAAGGCGACTTCGATACCGTTTTTAAGAATGCGGCACTGCCCCTCAAGGATCAGGTAGAGCGTCTGGTTCTTGTCACCATCCTTCAGCAGGATGTGCCCGGCTTCGACCCGTTCCTGGTTTGCGTATTTGAAAATAGGCCTCGCTTCATGAGGCTTCAGATCGGAAAACATGATCTCGTAAGCCAGGTGTTCATTCTCATCGAAACTGGCCGCCCGCATGGAGTACAACAGGATCAACAGGTTGACGAGATTGACTGCCAGGAAACAGCTTTGCCAGAACAACGCCGACCACAGCGGCTCCACCTGAAAATAGAAATAGGGAAAAGTCGACACGGCCGCGATAATCGCCAGTATCCGCAACCAGAGCATGCTGGTGAGCATGTAGGAAATGACATAAAGCGAATTGGCGATAAAAAACACGACCGTTGCGTCGGTCAGAAAATCAAAAATCTGCATCAGGGCCGTACCTGCAAGAGCATTGACATTGCGACATCATAACCCGCAATGCGAGCGCATCCGCCTGTTTCTGTCTTGCGCGCCGCCGCCGTTGCGGGAATACTTGCCGATTCTCCAGGGCCACCGGAACCGCGACCCATGAAAGATGATGCACCCCAATATCTGCAAGGTAATGTTGATGCCTGGCAGGAGAAAGCCGCCGAATATGCCGATGATGCCGAACAGGCATGGGCCAGCGACCACCCTTACTGGGGAATCTGGGCTGTTCCTGACAACAACACCGGTCTGCTTCCAGCGGACATGTCTGGAATGGCGGCAATCGAGCTGGGTTGCGGGACAGCCTATGTCTCGGCCTGGATGTGCAGGCGCGGCGCCAAAGTCGTGGCCATCGACCCGACACCCGGGCAATTGGAGACGGCCATTCGGTTGCGCAAACAGCACCAGTTGGATTTTGAAATCTCCCAGGGCTTTGGCGAGTCAGTCCCCTACCCCGACGGCAGCTTTGATTTCGCCATTTCCGAGTATGGCGCCGCCTTGTGGGCGGACCCTTATCAATGGATTCCGGAGGCGGCTCGCCTGTTGAAACCCGGCGGTGTGTTGACGTTCCTGACCAACACGCCACTGGTTGTCATGTGCGAACAGGAAAATGAATCAGACGGGCCGCCAGGACCGGAACTGTTGCGCCCTTACTTTGGCATGCACAAGACGACCTGGCCGGACTGCCCGGGCGAAACCGAGTTTCACCTGGCGCACGGGGATTGGATCGATCTGCTGCGGACCCACGGTTTTGTCATTGAGCGACTTATTGAACTCCAGGCGCCCCAGGGTGCGACTTCCCGCTTCGGATGGGCGGACCCCGAGTGGGCCAGTCGATGGCCCACCGAGGAAATCTGGGTAGCCAGGAAAGCGCCCTAGTGTGAGCTGGTTTCCTCTTCATTGCTGATAATGAATATTTTTTCGTGACGCTCCCCGTGCTGATGTTCCTCGTGATGTTGCGCATCGAATTCGACATCTTCATCACCTGAAACCCATACGGTTTTTTCACAGTCATGTTCCGTGTGGCAAATGACTTCTACATGAGCATCAACGACTCTGTGCCCCACGTGCATTTCATCATCCCCGTGGCTGCCGACTTCGATCAGCTCGCCATCGACATAGATCTCAACGCCGTATTCTGTTCCGCGTTCCCTGACAATGACGCAGCACCCCGGCAAATCGTCGCAATACATTTGCGGCCTTTTTAATCGACCAGGTTCTGGCCCCCGTCGTCCATTTTTTGCGGCCGGCTCCAGTAATTGAATTGAGGCGTCCAGTTTTCGGCATCCAAACCGGCCAGGCCCAGCAGGTTCCAGGCGGAACAATAAAGGTCGCCGGGCCCGAATGCGCTGGCGTTCTTGCGGTAGATTTTATGCTCCCGCAGTTCATATAGAACAACTCCCGGTGCGTTTTCGGCTCCCTCCATTACCGTCTGGTCACGGATATACTCGCCACCACCATGCGATGCAAGGTTAAAGCGCCAGCCCCGCGAATTCGCGAATTGCCGCTGAACCTCGGGCGCGTCTTTCGACACCAGCACCAGCGACAGGACCGACTCGAGATGCGGCACGAAACCGTTGAAGCCGTCCGCCCACAGGGTACAGTACCGGCACCCCTGCCCCATGTTGTGAATCAGCATTAGCTGGTCACGTCCGGCAAATAAGTCCAGCAGACTGACCGTGCCGTTGAGTGTCTGGAACGAGTAATTCCTGACTTCCTGCCCGGCGTTCCTGGCCTTCAGCTTGTTGAGCTCTGTAGTCAGTTGATAAATTTCATGTTCAAGTTTCTGAATCTCAGAAGACATCGCCTCACCTCCTTTCACTTGGTATTCTACATTGCCTTAAAGGCCTTATTTTCCGGGTGGATACAAGCCATGAAAAAACTTCTAAAAATTTCAGGCGTCTTAATTCTGATCCTTTTTCTCGGCCTGACCGCGACCTGGCTCTGGTACAACGAGGAGCTCCAGGTTCTGGATGTAAAAACACGTGCGACTTTCGATGAAACATTCATCGAGCTTCCGCAGGGCGTGGCCCACTATCAACTCGGCGGACCGGAAGACGGAGAAATGGTGGTGCTGGTGCACGGATTCTCGGTGCCGTCATACATCTGGGACCCCACCTTTGAATTTCTAACGGGCCAGGGCTACCGGGTACTGCGGTTCGACCTGTTTGGAAGGGGGCACAGCGACCGCCCGGACGCCGCTTATACCATCGATTTCTTCGCCCGCCAGGTAGATTCACTGACACGCGAACTGGCCGTGGATGAACCTTTAATCCTGGTCGGACTTTCAATGGGAGGACCCGTGACTACCCGGTTCACCAACCTGCACCCGGAAAGGGTCAGGCAACTGGTGCTGGTAGACCCGATGGTCTACCCGCCATCCAGGAAAGAAATTGCTCCCCTTACCTGGCCGCTGATCGGACGATACCTCGCCAACGTTTACCTGATGCCACGACTCGCTTCCGGGCAAACCAGTGATTTTCTGGACAAGAGCAGGTTCCCCGATTGGGAGACCCGGTTCAGGGAACAGATGCGATTCCGGGGATTCCGCCGCGCCATCGTATCCACCCTGATGGAGTTTGACGGTCCCGGAATCCTGGAGGAATACGAAAAGCTGGGGCAATCCAGTGAAAAGGTGGGCGTATTCTGGGGCCGGGAAGATCAGACCGTACCGCTGAAACATAGCGAAGAACTACTGGAACTGGTGCCCCAGGCGCAGTTGGTTGTTATTGACCAGGCGGGGCACCTGCCACACATGGAGCGTGCTGAGAAGTTCAATCCACAGCTACTGGATTTGTTGCGTCACTGAGCCGGAAATGGTTCTCTGACGGTTCCGCTTTCGACTGCGTAACAAACAGTCAGTCTTCACCGCTGTTAATAATACCGCGTGCTTTCAGGTCATCGATGACCATATCCGCCGCCTGCTCCGGTGTGAGGTCCCCGGTGGGCAGGGTGATTTCCGCGTTTTGCGGCGGCTCGTAGGCGTCGCTGATGCCGGTGAACTGCCTGATCTCGCCTGCACGGGCTTTCTTGTAAAGCCCTTTCGGATCCCTTGCCTCGCAGACCTCCAGGGGGGTATCGACAAACGCCTCGATGAAACACTCGTCACCGATGACTTCACGTGCGGACTGCCGGTCCAGCCGGTACGGCGAGATGAACGCAGTGACCACGATGACCCCGGCATCATTCATCAGCGCCGCCACTTCAGCGATACGCCGGATATTTTCTTTCCGGTCATCCATCGAGAACCCAAGGTCGCGGTTCAGGCCGTGGCGCACGTTGTCTCCGTCGAGGATGTAACACAGCCGGCCCTGCTCGACCAGCTGTTTCTCCAGTTGCCGTGCGATGGTCGATTTACCCGATGCGCTGAGGCCGGTGAGCCATACCGTGGCGCCGCTTTGCCCCAGCAGGTCCGTCCTTTCCCCGGCGCTGACCAGACTCTGCGATCGCATGATATTGCGGCTGACCGGTTGCGCAGCATGGCGCGGCTTCGACACGATGCGGTCCACGATCATGCCCGCGCCGACCGTTACATTGGTCAGGCGGTCAACGATAATGAACGAGCCCGTCGCCCGGTTGCGGTCATAAGGGTCGAAGGCGATGGCCCGGTGCAGTGTCATGTGGCAGCGGCCAATTTCGTTGAGTTCCAGCGAATCGATGGGGGTCTGGCCATCGGCGGCCCTCTTCTGGCTTTTCATGGTGTTGATATCGACCTTGTAGCGGATATCCGAGAGCACTCCCGGCACCATGCTGCAGCTATGCTTGACCAGGTAACTCTTGCCCTGCCTTGCCGGATTTTCATGCATCCAGACCACCATGGCTTCGAATTCGTTACCCACGTGTGGCAGGTTATTGACCGGGACCAGCATGTTGCCGCGGGAAACGTCGATTTCGTCTTGCAGGGTAACGGTGATGGCCATCGGGGAAACCGCTTCGTCGACCGCGCCGTCCGGCCCGTAAATCTCCCTGATCCTGGAAGTGCGGCGGGAAGGCAGGCTGGCCACAGCGTCACCAACCCTCAACACGCCGGAAGCCAGGGTGCCGCTGAACCCCCGAAAATCGAGGTTCGGCCGTAGCACATACTGCACCGGCAGGCGCATGTCGATCAGGTTACGGTCGGTTGAAATGTTCAGGCTTTCCAGGTGATGCAGAAACGTGGGGCCGTCATACCAGGCGAGGTTTTCGCTGTGCTCCACCACGTTGTCCCCTTTCAGCGCGGACATCGGGATGAAGTGAATGTCTGAAAAATTGAGCCGGGCGACGAAGGCGTTGTAGTCCCGCATGATCTGCTCGTAGATTTCCTGCGACCAGTCCACCAGGTCCATCTTGTTGACGGCCACAACCACGTGCTTGATGCCCAGCAACGAGCAGATGAAACTGTGGCGCCGGGTTTGCGCAATCACCCCGTAGCGGGCATCGATCAGGATGACCGCCAGGTTGCAGTTGGAGGCGCCGGTGGCCATGTTGCGCGTGTATTGCTCATGCCCGGGGCAGTCAGCAATGATGAACTTGCGCTTGTCGGTGGAAAAATACCGGTAGGCCACATCGATGGTGATGCCCTGCTCGCGTTCCGCCTTGAGCCCGTCGGTCAGCAGAGCGGGGTCGAAATCGTCACCGGTCGTGCCGAATACTTTCGAGTCCCTGGCTACTGTTTCCAGCTGGTCTTCGTAGATCATGTGCGCGTCGTACAACAGGCGGCCGATCAGAGTCGACTTGCCGTCGTCCACCGAGCCGCAGGTCAGCAGGCGCAGCAGGTCCTTCTCTTCGTGCCGCTGCAGGTATTCCGTGATGTCGCTCCGTATCAGGTCCTGTTCGCGTACTTCGTAGTTGCTGCCGGCCATCAGAAATACCCGTCCTTTTTCTTTTCTTCCATCGAGGAATTATCGGCGTCAATGATGCGCCCCTGGCGTTCGGAAGTGGTTGTGAGCAACATCTCCTGGACGATTTCTTCCAGGGTCTCCGCGTTGGATTCGACAGCGCCGGTCAGCGGATAGCAGCCCAGCGTCCGGAAACGGACCTTTTTCATTTCGGGCGACTCGCCTTCTTTCATCGGCATGCGCTCGTCGTCCACCATCACCAGAACGCCGTCACGTTCCACCACCGGCCGCTCGGCCGCGTAGTACAGCGGCACAATCGGAATGTCTTCCCGCAACAGGTACAGCCAGATATCGAGTTCGGTCCAGTTGGACAATGGAAACACCCGGATGGATTCGCCCTTGTTGATCTTGGCGTTGTAAAGGTTCCACAGTTCGGGGCGCTGGTTTTTCGGGTCCCACTGGTGGAATTCGTTCCTGAAACTGTATACGCGTTCCTTGGCCCGGCTCTTTTCCTCGTCCCGGCGAGCACCGCCAAAAGCCGCATCGAACCCGAAATGGTCCAGCGCCTGCTTCAGGCCCTCGGTTTTCATGATTTGCGTATGCTTTTCGGAACCATGGCTGAACGGGCTGACCTGGTCTTTCCCTTCCGGATTGATCCATACCTTGATGTCGACCTGGTACTTTTCAGCCATCAGGCTGCGGAAGGTGTACATTTCCCCGAATTTCCACTGGGTATCCACGTGCATCAGCGGGAACGGGATTTTCCCCGGCGCAAACGCCTTGTGGGCCAGGTGCAGCATCACGGAAGAGTCCTTGCCGATCGAATAGAGCATCACGGGATTGTCGAACTCGGCCGCAACTTCCCTAATGACATGGATGCTTTCCGCTTCCAGCTGTTTCAGGTGCGACAGGTTATAGCCAGTCATTGCATTTTTACTCGATCAGCAGGCATAGCCCGTCATTTTACTATTGCCGTAAGCAGCACGGAAAGCGAAATCAGGCTGACAAAGCCGACTGCCATCGGAATCAGGGTGCCGTCGTAGGCCAGGCCGGATGCCCCGTGCTCTGCGGAATGGTCCTGGTTAACGTTCATTTACCAGGAGAGGTCTTCGGATATTGCCTCGAGGAATGCCTCGCCGTAACGTTCCAGCTTGACCTGTCCGACGCCATTGATCCCGAGCAATTCGATTTCGTTCTGCGGCCGTACCCTGCTCATTTCCACCAGCGCCGCGTCCCCGAAAATAACGTAAGGCGGCACGCCGTTGGCCTCGGCCAGTTGTTTGCGCAGCGTTCGCAGATTTTCGAACAATTGAAAGTCATCCGCATCCAGTTCCAGTGCAACCGCCGGCTTCTTGGCCGCCTTCTCCTTTACCCGCGGACGCGCCAGCTCAACCGCTTCTTCATTCCTGAGTACACCCAGGGCTGCCGGCGTCAGCTTGAGCACCGAAAAAGCGGCGATGTCCTGCACCAGCAATCCACGGTGGATCAACTGGCGCACCATCGACATCCACTCGGCATGCGAATATTCCATGCCTATGCCGTAAGTTGAGAGGGCTTCGTGACCAAACTTCCGGATTCGCTCATTATCGGCGCCCCGCAGGACATCGACCACGTGCTTGATGCCGAAAGACTGCCTGACCCGGTAAACGCAGGACAGGACTTTCCTGGCAGCCTCGGTCGCATCGAAACGTTCCGGCGGATCCAGGCAGATATCGCAGTTACCACAGTCTTCTTCCATGACCTCGCCAAGGTAGCCCAGCAATACACGCCGGCGGCAGGTCAGGCTTTCCGCAAAACCCACCATGGCATTGAGCTTGTGCATCTCGATCCGTTTCTGGTTCTCGTTAGTACTTTTTTCCAGGTGGTAGCGAGCGGTTGCGACATCCTGTGTGCCGAACAACATCAAGGCATCAGAGGGAAGGCCATCGCGGCCTGCACGTCCTGTCTCCTGGTAATAACCTTCCAGGTGCCGCGGCAGATCGTAGTGGACCACGAACCGTACGTTCGGCTTGTCGATACCCATGCCGAATGCCACCGTGGCGACCACGATAGACAGGTCGTCCCGAATGAACTGCTCCTGTACCGTTTTTCTTTCGGAAGCAGACAAACCGGCATGGTAGGCCGCCGCATTGAAACCCCGGTCCACCAGGTGTTCCGCCAATTCCTCGACCCGCTTACGCGACAGCGCATAAACGATGCCCGACTCGTCTCCCTGTTTATCCAGGAAACGCAGCAACTGGCTGTGGGGCTGGTGCTTTTCCAGCACGGTGTAACGGATATTGGGGCGGTCGAAGCTGGTGATGAACCGTTGCGCATCGCGCAGGCGCAACACATCGACGATGTCTTCACGGGTCTGCGGGTCGGCCGTGGCGGTCAATGCGATCAATGGCGTCTCCGGGAAATGTTCGCGCAACTGCCCCAACGCCGTATATTCGGGCCTGAAATCATGCCCCCACTGGGAAACACAGTGCGCTTCGTCGATCGCGATAAGTGCAATTCCCATCGACTGCAGGCTGTGAATGAAACCGGGCCGCATCATGCGTTCGGGGGCCACGTACAACAGGTCAAGTTCACCGCTGTGCAGGCGTGAGAGCACCGACCGGGCCTCGTCCGCGGCCAGGTTGGAGTTGTACATGGCCGCCCTGACCCCGTTCGCCAGCAGTGCATCCACCTGGTCCTTCATCAATGAAATCAGTGGCGAAACCACGATGGCCAGGCCTTCGCGATGCAGGGCAGGCAGTTGATAACACAGCGATTTTCCGCCACCGGTAGGCATCAGCACGAAGGCGTCACCACCATCGACCAGGCACTCGATGATCTCCTGCTGGTAAGGCCGGAAATCCTGCAGGCCAAATACCTGCTGCAGAGTTTGCTCGATTTCAGTCATGGGCGCCGGATCGAATAATGAAGCAGCGAAGTATAAATCAATGAGCGCTTTTTAAATCAGTTATTATCTAATTCAACTGTAGGTTTTTCCCGTCAGGGGGGAATTATGCGTCACTCGCTCTTTGTTTTTCTGGCCAGCGTGATGCTGTCGCAAGCACTTTGCGCTTCGTCCAGCAGAGAAGCCATCGACGTCGAGCCTTATCGTACCTCGATAGAAAAAATGAAAACGCTTGACCGCGGTCCGTTTTCGCGGCTGCGCTGGTTCTGCAGCGACGGCACCGTGCACCCGCCAAGGCCCTATCCCTGCGGCAAGCGGGGCGGCGGTTACCAGCACGGCCAGTGGAGCAGCGACACCCTCGCACTGCGGGAACAGGGCTTCCTGGTTGCCAATATCCTGGCCGGGATGGACATCGACGCCACGCTTGACGATCCGGGCTTTGCCGATCTGTACGCCCAGATCCTGATAGAGCGATTCCTGGTCAGCGTCGATGACGGCTGGATTCTGCGTAAGGCGCTGTTCTATCGCGGCGCTATCCAGGAGGAAGACGAGCGCGCCGCGGCCAGGGAACTGTTGATCGAAATGGCTTCAAGGCCGTACTGGATCGGCCCGGGGTTCCCGGCCCTAAGGGCTGGCGCACGCATGCTGCCCCACGGGACCAACACCGCCTCGATCCAGACTGTCCGCCAGGTCTCTGCCTCGCTTTCGGATAAGGATCCGCGGTTCAAGCCGCTGCGAGCAAAGATTCACGGTTCTCCCGGAACCGAGGATGCGGACGCCGTCAGGGAATACGCCGCATCACTGTCTTCAGAAGCAGAACGTGAGCCTTATCTCGAACTGGCCGAAGAAATCGATGGCATCTACCGCTCCGCACCGCTGGATACCGAACTGGACAGCATGGCGGAAAGGTATACAGCAGCTCCGTGGCTGCAGAAAATTCTCAGGGACAGCGCCGCGGCGTTGCGTGCGGGAAAATCTGCCGCCGAGCGGTTCAAAACCACGGCCCGCCTTATGGCGGATCTACGCACCCACCTGAACCGGGTCAGGTCTTCCCAGGTGCGGCTGGACTTGCTGGACCTCAGCCTGAGGACCGAGGGCGAAAATTTCCGTGCCGCATCGGAATTGAGAGCCAGGCTGCCGGATGCAACACGCAAGCAGCGTGTCTCCTTCCTGTCTTACGCCGGGCAGGCTGCCTACGGCACCGGTGTGATCAATGCCAGGCTGCTCGATGCCTTGCACGGGACACTGGATTCGATGCAGAAAGATTCCCTGCCCCTGGACGAATACCTCAAAGACCTGAGCTACCTGGGGCGCGCACCCGGCTGGGGCACACAGACTCTGCGGATGCATTTTTTTGAATCGATGGACAAGCTGGCGATGATCGAACCGTTGGCCATGCTGTTCATCCAGGACCTGCTCAGGGGCAGCCCTCTGCTGGTCTATTCCAAGGTGCTCGACGGCCTATCCCGCGACGCCAACCGCCTCGCCGGCGTTAAACACCGGCTGTTCGAGCGAAACGTCGGGGTCGGTTTTACCGCATTGAATCCGGGGTTGGCGCAGGGCATTCTGCACGTGCAACCCGACCTTCGCGAACTGGAAAACTTCAGGGCCGACGGCATCTACATGCTGCCTGAAACTGTTTCTGACCTGCCTCCGGTTGCGGGTATCCTGACGGCTGGCGAAGGTAATCCCCTGTCCCATGTTCAACTGCTGGCCAGGAACCTGGGCATACCCAACGTCACCGTGGACCAGAGCCTGGTTGAAGAACTGGCGAAATACGACGGCCAGCGGATTGTCATGGCGGTCAGCAAGTCCGGGCTGGTGGAAATGTCGCTCTGGTCAGACCAGTGGAAGAAGATTTTCAGGGAAGCCGATGCCCAGGCCAGCGTGCTGATAAGGCCTGATCTTGAAAAACTGGACCTGAGTGTGCGTGACCTGGTGCAACTGGATGATCTGAGAGCTGCCGATTCAGGCCGGATTGTTGGGCCCAAGGCCGCAAAACTGGGTGAGTTACGTACCCATTACCCTGGCCAGGTTTCCCGCGGTGTCGCCATTCCATTCGGCGTTTTCCGACAGGAGACACTGGACCAGCCCCACCCCGGCGGCGAAGGCACCGTATTTGAATGGATGGTGAAGAGCTATGACCGGCTGGAGGCGATGCCCGAGAGCGACCCGGAGACAGAACAGGCAACCGAGGCATTCCGCGCCGAACTGTACGGCATCATCATTAACACGACGCCGAGCGAGAAGTTCCAGCAGCGGCTAAAAGCAGCCCTCAGGAAGACCTTTGGTTCGGAAGATCCACCGGGTGTTTTTGTGCGGTCAGACACCAACGTGGAAGACCTGGCCGGGTTCACCGGCGCGGGGCTTAACCTGACCCTGCCCAACGTGGTCGGATCGGCGAACCTGGTTCGCAGCATCAGCGAAGTTTGGGCGTCTCCTTTTACCGCCAGGGCGTTCGCCTGGCGCCAGTCCCACATGGCTGACCCGGAGCACGTCTACACCTCGATCCTGTTGTTGGAATCGGTGGCATCCGACAAGTCAGGTGTGCTGGTGACCCAGGATATCGACACCGGAAACCGTGAAATCATCTCCGTGGCGGTCAATGAAGGGCTGGGTGGGGCAGTCGATGGGCAGGCAGCTGAATCCCTGCGCATACCGCTCGATGGCTCGCCAGTGAGGGTGCTGGCGACAGCTACAGCTCCGTGGAGCAGAGTTCCCGATCCCAAAGGCGGCCTGCTGTTCCTGCCCAGCAGCGGCAGTGACTACGTATTGCAGCCGGACGAAATTTCGCAACTGATCGATTTCGCAGTGCACCTGCCCGATAAATTCCCCCCGATTGTGGATGACCAGGGCAAACCCGCACCCGCAGACGTGGAATTCGGTTTCCTGGATGGTGACCTGCGGCTGTTCCAGCTGCGACCGTTCCTGGACAGCAAGGCTGCCAGGGGCATTGAATACCTCCATGAAATGGAAGCCCGCCACACCAGCGCAGGCGCCAAAACCGTGGATATGAATGGAGTACCTGAATGATGACGAGCCGAATGAACTGGATCACTTTATTATTAATCCTGGTCACATCCCTTGCGGGCATCAGTGGCGTATCTGCTTACCCGCTCGACGGTTACGAAGAAACCGGTATCCGCAGGGTGGAAGGTGCGCGACTGGCCGATGAAGGCAAGGCCGTCGGCGGTTCTCAGCCGCCGGGCGCACACCTGACCACCGAACAGGTAGATTTGCGCCTGCTTGACCGCCGCGACATGGAATTGCCGGAACCCGACCCGGAATTCACTGCCCGGATCGAGGCGATACTCGGCGACATGGTGGACCGGTACAATTTTGCCATTCTCGACCTGACCAATCCGGACCAGCCGAAGTTTGCCGAACTTCGCGGCGACCAGGCGCAAAACGTGGGTAGCGTGGGTAAATTGCTGGTGGCGCTTGGCTATTTCCAGGCACTGGCCGATACCTGGCCGGACGACCTCGAGCGCCGCAAGGCCGTTCTGCGCGATACCCTGATGACTGCGGACAATTTTTCGGTCAGCGACCATCACACGATCCGCATTTTCAACGTCGAAACCCTCGAACTGACCCGGCGGCCGATGGAAATCGGAGACCAGGGTTCGGTCTGGGAGTTCATGGACTGGATGCTATCCGTCAGTTCCAATTCAGCCGCTTCCATGGTGATGCGAGACGCCATGCTGTTGCGGCACTTCGGTAAGGATTACCCGGTTTCCGAGGAAGAAATCAAGTCGTTTTTCGCAAATACACCGGCTTCCGAACTGACAAAACTGTTCCAGCAGACATTCTGGGAACCTGTAACACGCAACGGTCTGCCGCTCGACCAGATCAGGCAGGGCAGCTTTTTCACCCGCCAGGGTAAAAGAAACGTGGCCGGTGGCGGCAACAGCTACGCCACGGCCCATACGCTGATGCAACTGTTGCTGATGATGGAACAGGGCAAACTGGTTGACGAGTGGAGCAGCCGCCAGATCAAGCGTTTACTGTACATGACCGAACGCAGAATCCGCTACGCCTCCTCGCCTGCACTGAAAGATGCGGCCGTCTATTTCAAGTCGGGTTCGCTGTATAAATGCCAGAAGGAGGAAGGCTTCACGTGCAGGCCGTACATGGGCAATGTATACAACTACATGAATTCGGTCGCCATCATCGAGCAGGAAGTCGACGGTGTGAAATTGCATTACCTCGTAGTCGTCCTCTCGAATATCCTGAGGAAGAACTCGGCTGTCGATCACCAGACCATGGGGACCGAGTTACACCGGTTGATCATACGGGAGAACCCTGGAAGCACGGCAGCAGAGTAATTTACTGGCGGGCCTCTATCGCCGCCCAGCTTTCGGCCACGGCCAGCCTGTGCAGCGGCCGCGCCAGCTTTTCCAGCCAAAGCGAACCGTGCGGGTGATTTGCAAGGGCCACCATGATGTAGGCGTGCCCGAAGTAAGTTACCAGTGCGCTGTCGGCATGGTAGGTCTTCCATGTTCCTGATTTACGGTAGATTTTCGCACCCTGGAGCCCACCCAGGCCTTTTACGAACTTGTGCGAAACACCCGGGTCCACCAGTGCATCCAGCATCAGCTGCGACATCGCGGGACTGACCAGGGAACGGATGTAAAGCTTGTAGTAAAACCGTGCTGCCTGGAATGCGGTCGCTCCGTGCGACAGGCCTTCCAGGGGATCGCGCTGATAGGCGGTACCAGGGCCATAATCTTTTCCCACCCAAAGGCCGCCCGTGCTCTCTTCGTCATAAAATTGCAGGCCGGGCGACTGCAGGATTTCAAGCAGTTCCTGCCGCCCCACCTGTTCCAGCACGCGCGTGGCGCAGTCGTTGCAGGAATACCGGATCATGTCGTTCATGTCCTTGTGCAAGGCCTGTGTCAGCACCAGCCTGCCCTCCTCGATGGCGACTGCTGCGCCCAACAGGATGGCGATTTTTGGCAGGCTGGCGGCGTAAACCATCTCGTGCCCATTGATTTCCGCCATGCGTGGGTTTGCAGGATCGGTCACGATGACCAGCGCAAGGTTCAGATCGCCCCGTGCAGCGGCATCCGCCAGCCCCTGCTCGCGCACAAGCGTCTCCATCTTTGCCTGCAAATCCGGATCTGCCGAGTTAACCAGCAGAGCGGTCGCTTCGGCTGCCGACAGGGATTGCGTAAACAGACAAAGACAGGCGATCAGCCAGCAGGCACGGAATCGTGAGGCGCAGGATTTTGCTGCTGGTCTGTTACACATTGGTGCATGAACCTGATTGAAAAAACGCATCAGTATAGTACTCTGAATCGGCATGGGCGGGTTTGGCGATTTCCTGAAAAACACGAGTCTGACGTTCCGTATCGTCAGCGGGCTGGTGTTGGGTATCCTTTCAGGACTGTTTTTCGGGGAAAAAGTTGCAGGCCTGCAGATCATTGCAGATATCTGGATCGGCCTGATGCAGATGACGGTGCTTCCCTACGTGATTGTTTCGCTGATTGCCGGCCTGGGCCAGCTGGACGCCAGGCTGGCCCGGCTGCTGGCGGTCAAGGGCGGGCTGTTGATGCTGCTGTTCTGGGGTATTGCACTCGTCGTCATTACGGTCATGCCGATGGCCTTCCCCGAACTGGTCAGCGCTTCATTTTTCAGCGCACATTCACGAGAAGTGGCTACCAGTTTCAACCCGATCGACCTGTATATCCCTTCGAACCCGTTTCATTCGATGGCCAATACGGTCATTCCCGCAGTGGTGATTTTCAGTGTGGCCGTCGGGGTGGCACTGATCGGCATGCCGAACAAATCGACGCTGATCCAGTCACTAAACACCTTCCTCGAGGCGCTGGGCCGGGTCACTCGCTTTGTCGTGGGCCTGACCCCGATCGGCGTGTTTGCGATTGTCGCAGTCGCGGCGGGCACCATGACCTGGGCTGAAATCATTCGACTGGAAGCCTATTTCGTCGTTTATATCGTGGCTTCACTGTACCTCGCTCTGTGGGTCATCCCGGTCCTGATTTCGACCTTCACACCGTTTCGGTACAGGGATATTTTCCGCTACTCCAAGGAAGCGCTGCTGACCGCCTTTATCGCGCAGAACGTGTTCATTATCCTGCCCATGCTGATCGAGGCCAGCCGCAAACTGTATGAAGACTACGGGCTGAATTCGAAAGACACCGACTCGCTCAGCGAGGTGATCGTACCGGTCACTTTCAACTTTCCCAATACCGGAAAACTGCTTTCGCTGCTGTTCGTGCCATTTGCCGCCTGGCTGGCCGGCTCGGCAATGGATTTGAGCGCCTACCCGCAGTTCCTTTTCCTGGGGCTGGGCAGCTACTTTGCCAAGGCCCAGGTGGCTTTGCCGTTCCTGATGGACACGCAACGCATTCCGCAGGACCTGTTCCAGTTGTACCTGCCGACCGGGATCATCAACGGCAAGTTTGACACAATGGTCTCAGCCATGAACCTGCTGGCCTTCAGTGTGATCGGAACGGCTGCGTTGACCGGCAATCTGAATGTCTCAATCCGCAAAGTGATCAGGTTCCTGCTGATCTCCGTCGTCCTGCTGGTATTGTTGGTGGGCGGAACCCGGGCCTTCCTTGATGCAACCATCGACACCGGTTACCAAAAGGACAAGATCATACTGGCAATGAGCCTGATCCAGCCGGCGCCCGAGACGCGAATCTACAACAGCCGCAGCGAATTGCCGCCAGGTTACGTCAGCAAGCCAACGCCCGGTCAGCGAATCGTCGATCGGATCAATCAGCGGGGCGTGCTGCGCGCCGGGTACATTCCCGGCCGGCTGCCTTTTACTTTCCGCAACGGCGACCATGAACTGGTCGGCTTCGATATTGAATTGCTCAACATGCTGGCCCGGGAAATGGACGTCCGGCTCGAACTCGTCCCACTGGAATGGGACACCCTGAAAAACCAGGTCAACAGCGGTGAAGTGGACATCGTGGGGTCCATGCCGCTGTCCACCCACATGCTGACCGACCTCGATCTGTCCGACCCCTACCTGCCGGGTGAGGTCAGCGTGATTGTCCGCGACCACCGCCGCAAGGAATTCAACTCGATTGAAAGTATCCAGGAACTGGAAGAACTGACCATCGCCTACCCAGCGCCACTGGAATATATCAAGCCCGCCGTCGAGCAGGCACTGGAGGACATGGATTTCACCTGGCTGGAAATTGCGCATTACGCCGATTTCTTCAAACAGCAAGGCGATGAAATCGATGCCCTGGTGGTCGAAGCCGAAATCGGCACGGCCTGGACACTGCTGCACCCGGAATACGCTATCGTCGTGCCAAAATCTTCCAGGCTGACTATTCCACTGGGGTTCGCCGTCGCCGCGGGTGAGCATGATTTCGCCGCATTCCTCGGACGCTGGCTGGCTGCCAAACGATCCACCGGTGAAATCCAGGAAGCCTATGACTACTGGATTCTCGGCGAAGGCGCCGAACCCAGGCCGCCGCGATGGTCAATTGCAAAAGACGTTCTCGGTTGGTGGGCAGACTAGGTTTATCGGTATAATGGATCGCTGAATTACAGCTTAAGGACACTTCCTTTCCTACTTACCATTCCAGGAGAACGGACCAAAATGATCAGACTTATCGCCGCCATGGCGTTCGCCATGCTGCTCGCTGCCTGTGGGCAGGAGACGAGCCCGCCGCAATCTGCTGAAACCACTGCACCGGCCGCGGAGGCCGCCCCCGCTGAAGCCGCCGAACCACAGCCCGTAACCGCCGTTCAGCACTCCGGCATCATCGAGGAATACATGAATACCGAGGTCCGCCCCGGGGACGACTTTAATGCCTTCGTCAACGGCAGCTGGATAGAGACAGCCGAAATTCCGGCGGACCGCGCAAGCAACAGCGTTGCCCTGGAAGTGCATGAGCAGGCCGTCGAGAACGTCAGGGTGATTATCGAAGAGTCCGCCGAGGGAGATTTCGGCAAGGGCACGGATGAACAGAAAGTGGGCGATCTCTATGCCTCCTACATGAACATGGAAACCCGCAATGAGTTGGGCGTAACCCCGCTGCAGAGTGAATTTGCCAAAGTACAGGCACTGGCGAACCAGCAGGACCTGGCAGTCTATTTTGCCGAGGCCAACAAGCTCGGGATCAATGTTCCGTTTTCACTCAACCAGTACGCCGACCTGAAGGATCCGAACACCTACATGATGTACACCTGGCAGGCCGGCCTGGGTTTGCCCGACCGTGAGTATTACTTCAAGGAAGGTGAAGACTCCGAAAGCATCCGCACCGCGTACCTGGCCCATATCGCAAAGATGTTCGAGCTGGCCGGCCTGGCTGGCGGAGAAGCCGCTGCCCAGACCATCATGGAACTGGAAACACGGATGGCCGCCGAGCACCTTGAAAAGGAAAAAACCCGGGACATGGTGGCGCTCTACAACAAGATCCCGCTGAACGAGTTGCCGGATTTGATGCCCCAGTTCGCATGGCAGCCCTACCTCGAAGCCGCCGTGATCAGCGATATCGACGGCCTGGTGGTGACCCAGCCCGATTACATGAAAGCGCTGGACGGCATCCTGACCGGCACCGACATGGACACCTGGAAAACCTACCTGAGCTGGAAAGTGCTGAATGCCAATGCCAGCCGGCTGAACGAAGACCTGGATAACCAGAATTTCGAGTTCTATTCGAAAACGCTCAGGGGTATCGAACAGCAGCTGCCGCGTTGGAAACGGGCCGTCAGCGCGGTGAACAATAATATCGGCGAGGTCGTCGGTAAAGTTTACGTGGCGCGCCATTTTCCGCCGGAAGCCAAGCAGCAGATGCTGGAACTGGTCAACAACCTGATCAAGGCTTACGAGGTCAGCATCAGGGATCTCGACTGGATGGGTGATGAAACCAAGGCGGAAGCCCTCGATAAGCTGTCCAAGTTCACACCTAAAATCGGCTACCCCGACAAGTGGAAAGACTATTCAGACCTGGACATCGAGGCCAATGACCTGGTCGGTAACATGGCACGCTCCGCCCTGTTTCAATACGAGATCAACATCAAGCGGCAGGGTGGCCCGGTCGACCGCACGGAGTGGGGCATGACGCCGCAGACCGTGAACGCATATTACAGCCCTCCGCTCAATGAAATCGTCTTCCCGGCAGCTATTCTGCAGCCACCGTTTTTCGATCTGAATGCCGATCCTGCGGTCAACTATGGTTCCATCGGCGCCGTGATTGGCCACGAAATCGGCCATGGCTTCGATGACCAGGGCAGCACCTTTGACGGTGACGGCGTGCTGCGAAACTGGTGGACGGACCAGGACAGGGAAGAATTTGAAAAGCGCACGGCGAAGCTGATCGAGCAATACGACCAATTCGCTCCTTTCGAAGACCTGCATGTCAATGGTGAGTTTACGCAGGGCGAGAACATCGGAGACCTGGGCGGCCTCAGTATCGCCCTGCTTGCCTATGAGCTCTCGCTGAACGGAGAAGAGGAGCCCGTACTTGACGGCTACACCGGCGCGCAGCGCGTGTTCATCGGCTATGCGCAAGGCTGGCGCGGCAAATCGCGTGATGAAGCATTGCGTGTACAGATCAACACCGACCCGCATTCGCCACGGCAATACCGGGTGAACGGCGTGGTAAGG
>CAJIAU010000143.1_pt1 | contig 31442 bp, 20 predicted proteins | sample 9199171 | NCBI WGS metagenome assembly CAJIAU01 (sample SAMEA7708280, study PRJEB35096) | sediment metagenome | biome: marine neritic benthic zone biome [ENVO:01000025]; feature: sediment [ENVO:00002007]; material: shallow marine sediment [ENVO:03000034] sea grass bed [ENVO_01000059] ...
ACAGACCCTGGGCGCGCCCGGTGCAGTATTGATACTGGTTTTCGCTAAGCGTAAGGCCAATGACACGGGCTCCATATTTTTCAGCCGCACGGAAGGCTGTTGCGCCCCAGCCACAACCGATATCGAGTAGCTTCGTTCCCGGCAACAATTCGCACTTTCGCAGAGACAGGTCGATCTTCGCCATCTGCGCCTGTTCGAGAGTGGCCTCAGGGTCCTCGAAATACGCACAACTGTAAGTCCAGGTGGGGTCGAGAAAAAGCTCGAAGAATTCATCCGACAGGTCATAGTGAGACTGAACCTGCTCATAGAAAGGCTGCATTTCTGACACGGTGTTTTCTCCCGGTGATGACAATGCCCGGGCAATGCATGCCCTGCAGGGCAATGATAATATGTTCACGGCTCTCGGAACACCGTCAGAAAACAAACCAAGGACCCCACATGCCCCTGCCCTGGCGATACCGTTTAGCGCAATCTGTCAACACGATCGTCAAGTGGATTTCCGCCCAGTTCATCTTTATTTTCATGAAGCTGTTACGGCTGGTTCCGTTCAAGACAGCGGCCCGGTTCCTGGAGTGGTTTGCGCGTTGGTTGGGACCCAAACTGAAGCGCCACCGCATAGCCATGGATAACCTCGCCATCGCCTTTCCCGAGAAAAGCATCGAGGAACGCGAGAAGATCGCCAGTGACAGCTGGGCCCAGATGGCACAAACCCTGCTGGAATATTTCTACCTTGACCAGGTCTTCGACATGGATGCCGAAACCGGGGCATCGGACCGGATCGAATTCACGAATGGTGACCAGTACGAGAAGCTGCGCGATGACGGCCTGCCCGCCATCCTGTTCACCGGGCACCTGGCCAATTTCGAGCTGCTGCCGCTGGTGGCGGACCGGTTTGGCCTGAAGCTCCTGTCGATGTTCCGGCAGCCGAACAATCCCTATGCCGCGAAAAGAGTAGCGCAAGCGCGCAACGTGGTCAGTGAAAACCTGGTCGCCTCTGGTGACGGCGCATCGTTCCAGCTGATGAGCGCCCTGGAGCGCGGCGACCACGTAGGCGTGCTGGTCGACCAGAAGTTTCGCCGCGGCATCATGGTCCCGTTTTTCGGCAAGGACGCGCCGTCCAATCCCCTGCTGGCCAAGCTGGCCAGGCGCTATAAGTGCCCGGTGCACGGCGCGCGCACCGTGCGGCTGCCCAATGGCCGTTTCCGCCTGGAAATCACCGAAGAGCTGGATTTGCCGCGCGATGAAAACGGCGATGTGGATGTCAGGGGAACCACCGAAATGGTCAACCGCATCGTCGAAGACTGGGTGCGCGAATACCCCGAGCAATGGCTGTGGATACACCGCCGCTGGGGGTAATCAGATTACTCGGTTGTCTCCAACAGGTCGAAAAAATTGGTCCAGGCCTCACCGTCGAGCGTAAGTTGCTGTCCATATTCAAACAGTGCTTTCATGTACTTGGGGTCGAATTCCTCGGTTGGCTTAACCCCAAGCACTTCATTGGCGTTATCCGGGATATAGGTGAATTCGAAGTCCATGCCATCGCGGTCGGCCAGGGTCCCTATTCGAAAAAAATCACCGATACCCTGGGTTCGGATCAGTGAATCGATGGTGCGGCCTGCAATCGGTAGCAAGCGCGGTGAAGTGGTTTTGTAATCCGGCCTGACAAAAGCGTTCCGAATGACGAATATAGTCGGCGTGCCCCTTACATCCAGGCGTTTCATCACATCCTTGAAGTTCATTCGGGCAGGATAGAAAAACATCTGCGAAGACGCCCCGCCATCAACGTGCATTTCATCAAATTTTCTGCCGTCAGGGGTCTCCACTTCTATATAGACAGGTGGGAATGCTCCTGGAATCGATGCCGATGCGAGCAACACCTGGCGGATCAGATTGCCTGCCTCAGGGTGCCCGCTCGCCGCCATTCTTGTCAGGTTCCAGACCACCGGCCGCCCTGCATCGAGGTTGGTAGTGCCCACCAGCAATTGACGCCCGCGGCGGAATTCACGCGCCATGTCGCCAATCAACTCATCATCGATCAGCTTTTCAATGAGGTTTTTCAGGGGAGATGTATCGACGATGGAGTCGCCACCCAGGATCGCGAAGAAATTCCGCGTATTGATGATCTGGCGCGTGTCCAGTGTCGTGTAAACTGTTTCGAGCTGTTGATCGTATTCACTTCCCAGGAAAGCGAAAGGGGCCGTCAGTGCGCCGGTACTTACCCCGGTCACAATGGTGAATTCGGGACGTGTTCCCATTTTTGTCCAGGCCGTGAGCACACCTGCGCCATAGGCCCCGCGGGGGCCGCCACCGGAAATCACCAGATAATTATGTTCGGTGTGCATGACGCCGGAAAAACGGCTTTCCAATCCAGCCTGGTCAAGATCAGGCAGAGAGCGAACTTGCCTGCCGTCACCCCACTGCCGCACTTCAGGGTTATCCAGCACGGTCACGGCGAGATGATCAGCCTCGGGGACCGGATTCCGGACAACGGAAGCGCAGCCCACAATAACAAGCAAAAGACGAGCGTAAAAATCCGATATGGCATCGCTGGATATCACCCCACTGAACTCAGGTTATTCTGCCTTATGGAAGGCGGACAAAAAAGGGGCGGGGTCAGGGCAAGCCCCGCAAGGACATTACCCCGAGCCCGATGTGGTTAATCAGACCACTGGTTGGATATTGCGATTCAGCCGGAACTGGTTGGCAGGATCATAACGGCCTTTGATCTCGGCCAGACGCTTGTGGGCGGGGCCGTAATTCCTGCCCTTCGAATTGGCGCCATCGAAATCGATATTGTCGTAGTAACCGCCGACAAAAGGCTGCAACTGGGCGAACCAGGCGCGCGCCTTTGCCATGGCCTCTTCGTCCTGCGCGGGGTCCGTCCAGCCGGCAACTACCGCGATCATTGTTTCCGCATTCCGGTGGGGGAAAGCAGTGGCAGATTCGTCCACCCGGCTAACGGCGCCACCAGCGGTGTGGGTGAAGAAAGCCATGCGCGGATCAGGAACGAAGGACTCGATCAATGCGTCGACCAGGGCAGGCGTGATTTCCTTGACCATGCCGTTCTTGGCATATGACCTGACGCCATGCGCCCAGGTGCCGTCCTCCATGGTCTGCATCACCATGTAATCCTGGACTTTTACGCCGTCTTCCATGGGCCTGCCGACTTTGCGCAGTGGTTCCAGCTCTTTCTCTCCCGCAGCAGGGTCACCCGCATACACCACTTCCATCACGACAACCGATGGTCCGTCAGGCAAGGTGAACATCGCAGGCCCGACGTAAAGATTGTCAGACAGCCCCGAGTACCATTCTCCATAAAAATCGAGCACCTCACGGGCCTGGTCGATCGGCCACATGATCATCCCGGAAAGCAGGTTACGGTTGAAGGGGTGCAACTGGTATTCAAACTGCGTCGCGACACCGAAATTGCCGCCGCCACCGCGAATCGCCCAGAAAAGGTCTTCATCCTGCTCGGCGCTTACCGTCCGGATCTGCCCATCCGCGGTAACCAGCTGGGCGGAAACCAGGTTGTCGATGGTCAGGCCGTATTTCCGGTTCAGCCGGCCGAATCCTCCGCCCAGCGTATAGCCGCCAACTCCTGTATGCGATACGACCCCGGCTGTAGTGATCAGCCCGTGTTTGAGCGCGGCCGTATCCAGTGCGTTGAGCAGCGCTCCACCCTGTGCGTATGCACGCCTGGCGCCCGAATCCGCGGTGACAGTGTTCATTGTTGCGAGGTCGAGCATCAATCCGCCATCGCAAACCGATTTACCCGGCCAGCTGTGCCCTCCGCCCCGCACCGAAAGCAACAGGCCCCGGTCCGCAGCAAAAGAGACTGCGTGGCGAACATCATCGGCGTTGGCGCAACGGGCTATCATCGCCGGGCGCCTGTCGTGCATTCCGTTCCAGATGCGGCGAGCATAATCGTATTGCTCGTCAGCGGGAGTTAACAGCGGACCGTTCAGTTGTTCGGCGAACTCCCGGATGGCCGCCTTTTCAATTTCGATTCCATTACCGTCCAGCGAAATGGCGGCGACACTGGTCTCGGCCAGCGCGGCATTTGCCATGAACGGATAAGCGGCTACCACGCCGGCAGCCAGGGTGGAACGACAGAATTCCCGCCTCTTCATGATTCACTCTCCTCGGCCTGTTCTTTGAATCGATGTATCTACAAAGAATAGACGAAATCTGGAATCACGCTATGCGGGGCCCTCGGTCAGTTCGAAGCACTCTGCCAGTTCAGCCGGGATCCGGGTAGGCCTCTGCTTTTCATAGTTCACGAAAGCCCACTCGGTCTCGGCCCTTGCCAATACTTCACCACTGGACTTCGCAATTTGATATTTCCTGATGGAGCTGGCGGACCGGGCACTGGCCACCCAGGTCTTGATGATCAGCTGATCTCCTTCGAACGCGGGTTTGAGAAACAGTATCTTGTGAGCACGAACCACCCAGCCCGCGCCCAGGTCGAAATATCGTTCCGTTGGCCAGCCGTTGGCGGCTGAATGTGCAATCGCTGCAGCCTGTGTCCATTTGACGTAATGGTAGTTTCCGGCGTGACCGAGTTCATCGATGTCCTCTGCGGTGACCACGTGAGGATATTCATAGATTGCCGTCATGCCCGGAGAGCTCCTTGTCGCGTGCACGTTTTCTCCAACTCGAGCGCTCAGGCTACAACGCAAACTTGGAAGAGTCCAACAATGAAAGTTCTCATGATCGAGGGCATGCAAAAACCAGACGGTTAGCCCAGGCAGCCAGGCTCATAGTAGAATTCACAGCAAGTCTGCTGGCAGACCAGGAAACCAGGGAATGACCATTTTTGACTCGTTTGGTAAACCTTCATGGCAACATCGGGATCCCGAGGTGCGCAGATCCGCCGTGGATGGTATCGAGGACGAGTCGGTGCTGGTCAGCCTGGTGAAAGAAGACCCGGATGAAGAGGTCCGGTCGCTGGCCCTGGCCAGGATAAGCAATGGCGAAATCCTGGAAAGTCTTATCCAGGTCCTCTCTCCGCCCCTGCAGGACCAGGGGAAGAAGCAGTGGCTTGGTCTACTGTTGCCTGACCCCGGACAGATTTCATCGGTAACCGACGAGGAACAATTGGTTCGCATTGCAGGCCTGACCGATGAACAGGACCTGCTGGACGCATGCATTGACCGGTTGCAAAAGCCGGATACCCTGGTTGACCTGGCCATCAACCACCCGCTGGCCAAAGTACGCATAGCCGCAGCGCAGGTGATCGAGGAGGAGCAATATCTGAAGGAACTGCTGGCGCAAAGCAGGCACAAGGACAAATCGGTTTACCGCTTAAGCAAAGAGCGCCTGGACAAACTGCACGAGGCTGCGCGGGTTGAATCCGAACGAAAAGAACAAATTGCACAGCTGATGGTAGACGCCAGCAAGCTGAGTTCTGCCGTGGACTCGCCGGAATACAAGGCACGGTTCCAGGTCCTTGAGCACCATTGGCTTCCACTAAAAGAGCATGCAAGTGCCGAACAACGACAGAAAATCGACGGTGACCTTGAAATATGCGCCAGGCGTATAGACGAAACAGAAGGTCTGCGGCGGGCGGAGGCGGAGCAGCTTAACCGGGTCGAAAAAGCCGAGCAGACTTTCAGGGAGGTCCTGGCGAAACTCGCCGGGTTGGAACTGGCAAATCTGGACCTGTCATCAAGTGAGGGGCTAAAAGCCTTCACCATCGCTCTTGATGGGTTTGAAGACCGCTGGCTCGCCGCCATGCACGATGCTCACCCCTCTTCCGAACAAACCCGGGAATGCAAGGAATTCCTCGCAGACTGGCGTAAGGTTGGGCAAATCTCCAGGCGGGTTTCCGACAGAAAAGCAGCATTGGACCATCTTCGGGAAGAGGCCGGTGGAATCGCCAGATCGGATTATATGGCGCATCACAACCTGCTCCGTAAAGTGGAAAAACATCTGAAGAAACTCTCCTGGCCGAAATCACACAGCGACCTTATACCGGAACCGATCCTGGGTCTGAATACACTACGGGAACAATTGCAGAAGCAACTGGATGAACTGAAAAAACAGGAGAAAAACAAGCTGCAGAAGGTAGATTCAGCATTCACGGCGTTGCGCAAAGAACTCGATGACAGCCATTTCAACAATGCGGACCGGCTCCACAATAAGATCAAGAACCTGCTGAAACAACTTGGGCCGAGCCACCAGGATCGATTCCACCAGGAATTGCGCCCGCTGACGGCCCGGTTGCACGAAATTCACGACTGGCAGGGCTTTGCTATCGAGCCCAAGAAAATCGAATTGTGCGACCGCATGTCGGCACTGATCGACAGCGATGAGCCTCCCGACACGCTCGCTGTCAAGATAAAGGCTCTGCAGGATGAATGGAAAAGCCTGGGTCATATCTCGCCAAGACGTGACCAGGCCTTGTGGAAGAAATTTCACGCTGCGGCCGAAGAAGCCTACAAGCCCTGTAAAGAGGCATTCAGCAGGCAGTCGGAGCTGAAAAAGGAGAACCTGAAGCAGCGCATGACAGTGGTTGAGCAATTGATCGATTACGACAACCGAATGCATTGGCCGGGTTCGCCGGAAAGTGAAGAGGGTGCACCTGAGCCCGACTGGCGAATGGTACAGAAAACCCTGGACACCGCCCGTGCTACCTTCAACGGGATCAAGCCGGTTGATGGCAGAGGTGAACGGAAAAGCCGCAAAGCGTTGAAAATCGTCTGCGACCGGATTTACGGGCATATCAAGGATGAATATGATCGCAATATCACCCGCAAGGAAGAACTGGTCCGGGAAGCTGAATCCCTGGCTGAGATCGAGGATCTGCGGGAAGCAATCAACCGTGCCAAGGACATCCAGCGGGACTGGAAATCCGTTGGGCTGACACCAAGGCAGGTTGACAGAAAACTCTGGAAGCAACTGCGAAAGGCCTGTGATGCGGTCTTTGCCCGTCTCGATGATCAGCGCAATGCCGAGCACGCAGCAAAGAATGAACGGATCGAACAAGCCAAACTGAGGGCGAAGAAAGAGCGTGAGCGCTGGCCGCGACTTTTGGATCGCATGCAGGCCTGTGCTTCAAAGAGCTCTGACGAAGATAACGCAGCCAGGCTCTGGAACCAGGAAGACGGTATACCCAGGGGCATAGACAAGCATGCCCTGGAAGCATGGTGGGAAAGTGGGCCCGCCAAGGATGTACCTGAAAATGAATTGCGCGAGGCCTGCATCGCTATGGAAATTTTGCTGGAGGTCGACTCGCCTCCCGAGGACAAGGAAGCCCGGATGCAATACCAGATGAAGCGCCTGCTCGAAGGAATGGGAAGCGCGCAGGCTGAACATCATGAGCGGTTGATTCAGCAGATCAACGCATTTATCGCGATGCGCCCCACTCCTGAATGGCTGGAGCGTTTTGTGTGTAACGGGAAGATCATTCCGCGGAAGGACCGGAAGCGGGACTGACCGGATTCTCACAATAAAAAGGCGGCTTGCCGGCGCCTGAATGATACGAGTAATCACGCCCACCCGCCCGCAGCACGATCAATGTGCCCTCGACCAGTGCCTGCGTATACATCATGCCAGGCTTTGGGCAACCCAGGCTGCCGTCACGCCATGTCACGATTTTTTCGGTCACCACCTCAATATCGCTGCCCGGAATTCCCAGGCGGTTTGCAAGATCTGTGATGGCCAGCGCCGACGGGCTGTCCACTTCGTTTTGCAGTTTTTCTTCCACAGGCGCCTCGCTGTTTTGACATGCGGGGAGAAGAACAGCCATGCCCAATGGCAATAACAGGTTCCGGATGCTCAATGGTTTTCTCCAGGCGGGTAATCCGAACCTGAAACTAGCACAGACAAATCCCGAATGAAACGGCAATTGCTGCTATCCTCGGGGCACACATTCATCCTTCAGATCCAACGGAAATCAGTATGAAATATCGTCGCCTGGGTAAATCGGGGGTAAAACTCTCTGAAATCGGTCTTGGGGGCTGGCTGACGTTTGGGCACGTTGCCAATGCAACAACGGGCCGCGAACTCATTGAGACGGCTTTTGATTCCGGTATTAATTTTTTTGACACCGCCAACGTGTATGCAACCGGCGCCTGCGAGTCCATGTGGGGTGAGCTGCTCAGTGAACACATGCGGTCTTCCTATGTGCTTGCGACCAAGGTGTATTTTCCCATGGGTGAAGGCCCCAACGACCAGGGCTTGTCACGTAAACACATCATGGAACAGTGCGAGGCCAGCCTGAACAGGCTGCAAACAGACTACATCGACCTGTACCAGTGCCATCGCTACGACGATGAAACGCCCCTTGAAGAAACCGTCAGGGCGATGCACGACCTCGTTCAGCAGGGAAAGATACTGTACTGGGGATTCTCCTGCTGGCCCGCCGACAAGATTCGCCAAACGCTTAAAATCTGTGGCGATCGCTATTACGCACCGGTTTCCAGCCAGCCTCACTACAATATGCTGATGCGGGATGTGGAATCGGAAGTCTTGCCAGTCTGCCGTGAGCACGGTATCGGGCAGGTCGTTTTTTCACCGCTGGAGCAGGGCATACTCACCGGAAAGTACAAACCGGGTCAGCCTCTTCCGCAGGGCAGCCGGGCAACGGACGACCGCCAGAATCAATGGATCAAGGACCTTGCCTCTGACCAGAAGATGCTGGAACACGTCCACCAGCTCCATGGGATTGCGGAAGAAGCGGGTTGTACGCTCAGCCAGCTGGCGCTGGCGTGGATTCTGCACCGCGAGGGGTTCACATCGTGTATCACCGGCGCCACCCGGGCTTCCCAGATAGAAGAAAATTCAAAAGCGAGTGGAATCGATCTGAGCCAGGAGCAGATGGCGCGCATCGACCAGATCATCATGCCGGTGACTTTCTCGCACGAATAACAAGCGCTTAGTGCTTACTATCCCTGCTCACGAGTCCGAGTAGATTTCACGCACCTCATTGGCGATGATCCGCACACCTTCGCGCACCCGGGCCGCATCCTGCACATAGGAGACCCGAATACACTCGTTGCGGTGCGGCCAATCTTCTTTCAAGCCGAAAAAGCAGTGATGCCCCGGCACAATCAGCACGCCACGGCTTTTGAGGCGCTCATACAACTCCTGGCTGGTTACCGGAAGCCCTTCGAACCACAACCAGAGGAAAAAGGCGCCTTCGGGTTTATGAATGCGGTAAGGAAGATCAGCAAGCTCTTTCCTCAAAGCATCCACGGTGTTCTGAGCGCGATCCCGGTAAAACGGTGTAATCTGGTTATGCGCCAGGTTGTGAATATCACCGTTCCTGAACAAACCGGTCGCAATTGATGGGCCTATATTTCCACAGGCCAGGTTCACAATGCCGTTTGCATTTGCGTAGGCTTCAATTATGTCTTCCCGGGCGACGATGATCCCCGTACGGACTCCCGGCATACCCAGCTTCGACAAACTCAGCACCAGTATGGTGTTTTCATTCCAGTGCGGCGTTGCATCGGTAAACAGAATGTTCGGAAAAGGCAGTCCATAGGCGCCATCAATAATCAGTGGAATGCCCTGCTCCTCTGCCAGGCTATCCAGATGACCGATTTCTTCATCAGTGAGGACATTGCCGGTGGGATTGGTCGGACGCGAAACGCACAATGCACCGGCCTGGCTATCCAGGTGAAAACGTGAAAAATCAACGTGATACTTGAAAAGCCTGTTGTCCAGCAATTCTATTTCAGGCCGGGTCGCGGTGAAAAAGTCCTCGCTCAGCCCATTGTCAGCGTAACCCAGGTACTCCGGCGTCAGCGGAAGGTGGATGGTTCGCCTGCTGCCGTCTGGCATGTCACCGGCCAGCATGTTGAACAGGATAAAAAAGGCCGACTGGCTGCCATTGGACACCGCCACGTTGTCAATACTCAGCTGCCACCCAAACTGTTGCCGAAGATAGTCTGTGACCTCTTTGCGAAACGCCCGGTCACCCCTGGGGGACTGATACAGGCCGAACAGTTCGTGCCGGGCGGCGGAATCGCCAAGGACATGCTCCAGGCTCTGCCGGAAAACGGCCTCGGCTTCGGGCAGGCGGCCAGGGTTGCCTCCACCCATCATGATCATGTCTGGATTGCTCAACAACGCCGATCCCAGATCGTCCATCAGGTTGACAATCCCGGAATTCCGCGCGAATTTTCTGCCGAAAACAGATAATTTCACGACCAGCCTCTTGAAAACAGTCTGAGTGGTCTAGTTTAACCTGTTTAACGGTCTGTATTTTTTTGCCTTGTATTATCAAAAATGTTATAAAAATCATGTGATCATGTGTCAGTTTTGACACTTGCCATAGGATTGGGCAAAGAAACCGTCAAGGAGGAAGGTTGATGACCAAGTTCACATGGCTGTCGGCAATTCTGTCGCTAGCCGTTTGCGTATCGGCGCAAGCAGAAATCAAGTTCGCTATAGGGGAACCCGCTGAAGGATCAACCAAGTCCGGTATTGGACAGATTTCCGGCTGGGCGGTGAGCGATGCTCAAATCGTTTCGGTAGAAGCATTCATTGATGGCGTCAGCCTCGGGCTGGTACCGTATGGCGGTACCCGCCTGGACGTGGCCACGGCCTTCCCGGATTATCCGAATTCAGAGTTTTCCGGCTGGTCAATGAAATGGAACTACTCCCTGCTTTCCGGCGGAGAACACGAACTCACCATCGTGATCACCGATATTGACGATAACGAAGTCAGCCAGAGCGTAATCTTCTCAACCACCGGCTTTAAATCTTCATTCATCCAGGACCCCGAAGCCATCGACCTTTCGGAAGCTTCGATATCAATTCCCGAGCCAGGCAGGATCACCGTGACCGGCGCCATCGTGGAGGGCGAGGAAGTTGATATCGAGCTCTGCTGGGATACGGCAACACAGCAATTCCAGATCGACCGTATCATTTGGGAAGAAGACGAAAAGGAATCTGAAAACGAGCCGCCCCGGGCCAACGCAGGCAGCAGCGTTGACGTTGAGCCGGGTGCGTCTGTGATCCTTTCCGGCAGCGGTGTCGATCCGGATGGAAGCATCGTCAGCTACTCCTGGAAACAGGTGACGGGAACCGAGGTCGATATCTCCGGCGCCGATCAGCGCGTTGCCGAATTCACGGCTCCGGAGACGCCGGGATCGTTAAGGTTTCGATTGACAGTCGCTGATAACGAAGGGGCCAGCGATGACGACGATGTCGTAATTGATGTCGTTGATCCTTCCCCTGAACCGGAGAACGTTGCACCAACAGCCGATGCCGGCCCGAACAGGACGGTCGAGCCTGGCGCCCTGGTCAGCGTAGCAGGAAGTGGCTCAGACAATGATGGAAGTATCGTCGAGTGGTACTGGGAGATTGTCTCAGGGGTGGCGGTGGGCCTGAATAACGCAAACACTGACCGGGTCACTTTCACTGCACCGGAGGAAGAAGGGTATGTAGAGCTGCTTCTGACGGTCACTGACGATGACGGCGCCACCGGCTCTGACAGCGTGACCATCACATTTGAGAACCCTGCGCCCCCACCCAACCAGGACCCTTCGGCGAACGCCGGATCCAATCAAACGGTTGATGCGGGGACAACTGTAACGGTCACCGGAGGCGGAACCGATCCGGACGGCACGGTCGTTCTCTGGCAATGGGAGCAGATTTCAGGAACCTCGGTTGACCTGAGTGGCGCCAACAGTTACGAAGTGCAGTTCACGGCGCCGGAAACAGCGGGGCAGATTCTCCTGCGACTGACCGTTACCGATGACGATGGCGCAACCGATTCGGATGACGTAACCATCACCGTTGAAACCGCTCCTGAGCCGGACCCTGAACCTGACCCCGATGACAATACAACGGGCGAAACGTTGCAATCCATGCTCAGTGTCATTAATTCTGTTCGAAGCGAGCCGCAAGACTGCAATGGTGCGGAATTCCCCGCAGTACCGCCGTTGCAATGGGACTCAGGCCTCGCGAGTATCGCCATGCAGCACTCAATGGACATGGCGAGCAAGGGCTATTTCTCGCACACGTCAGAAGATGGTACGCGAATGGGTGACAGGGTGTTCCCCTACTGGTCCGGCACCCGGGTTGGCGAGAACATCGCCGCATCTTCAGTTAACCGCTCAGACTCACACATAGTCGATCTGTGGCTTTCCAGCACATCAGGGCACTGCGAATTGTTGATGAGCGACGACTTTACCCACGCAGGAATCGGCACCGGCCAGAACACACAGAATGGCTATACCTATCACTATTTCTGGACGCTGGATGTTGGCGGCTAAGGCTTAGGTCCCTCCATTCCTTCCATCCCCGGGCCATTTACCCTGATAATGGCCTGGGGATGAGGGTTTTTTCGATTCCCCGGGAGTGATGTGGGTCAGTGTACAGACCCCTCCGGACACTTAATATTCAATGCGATGGCCGATCGCGGAGGAATTGCCATGAACAAAGTATGGACCATTATACTTTTGCTGTTGTTAATGATCCCTGGAAGTGCATTCAGCAGCGAGTTTGAGGAATTGACGGCAATTTGCGAAAGCTGTCATGGACCTGAGGGCGCCTCACCCTATTCCGACGTACCCATCATCGGCGGTCAAACCGACAAATACATTCGGGGAAGCCTGCAGTCCTACCAGGTCTGGGGTCGGCCCTGTGTAAAGAGCCTTTATCGCACAGGTGATACTTCCCGGCCAAAAACAGACATGTGCAAAATCGCCGATGGTTTGTCCGAAGAAGACATAAAGATGCTGGCTGAACATTACAGCAGCCTGCCCTGGATTCCGGCCCCGCAGCCATTTGACGCGAGCCTGGTCGACACGGGCGCCACACTCCACCAGCAAAACTGCGAGACCTGCCACGAACAGGGTGGGACCGGAGATGGCATCGGTCCCAGGCTTGCCGGCCAGTGGGTTCCCTACCTGAAGCACGCACTCAAGTTCGTGCCAACCGGTGAACACATGGTGCCGCCGGTGATGGAAAGAAAACTTGGCGGATTCAGCGAAGAAGACATCGCTGCATTGTTACATTATTACGCAAGCCAGCAGAACTGACAGGAACACTCGATGAGCTCTAGAATTGAATGCAGCGGCCTGTCCGTTGCACGAGAACTTTACGACCTGGTAGAAAACGAAATCGTCCCCGGCACCGGGGTAGATCCAGAAGATTTCTGGGATGGCCTGGCCGGCCTGGTGAAAGACCTGGCGCCCCAAAACCGGGTACTCCTGAAGAAACGCGCGCTCATGCAGTCGCAATTGAACAGCTGGCACCAGGAGCATCCGGGAGCCATCAACGCGCCTGAATACAAGGAGTTTTTGCGGGATATCGGCTACCTGGTGGAAGAAGGGGACGACTTTGAAATCTCCACATCCAGGGTGGATGATGAAATTGCAAAAATCGCCGGCCCTCAGCTGGTGGTGCCGGTCAGCAATCCCCGTTATGCGCTGAATGCAGCAAATGCGCGCTGGGGCAGCCTGTACGATGCACTGTATGGAACGGACGTCATTTCGGAAGATGACGGATGCGAAAAAGGCAGCAGTTTCAATCCGGCAAGGGGCCGTAAAGTCATCGAAGTCGCCGCGGACTTTCTGGACCAGGTTGTGCCGCTGGCAACTGGCAGGCACGCAGAGGTGGCTGCTTACACGGTAAATTCTGCGGTACAGCCGGCACGACTTGAACCCGAATTCGAAGATGGCAGCAGCACCGTGCTGGCCGATCCTTCACAGTTTTCCGGGTATGCTCAGCATGGCGCGATGGAGGTCATCCTGCTGTCAAGCAACGGCGTACACATCGAGCTGCAGATTGACCGCGACCACCCCGTGGGCAAGATGTCCGCCGCAGGTACAAAAGACGTTTTCCTGGAAGCGGCACTGACTACAATCCAGGACTGTGAAGACTCCGTCGCCGCGGTCGATGCCGAAGACAAGGTAAATGTTTACCGCAACTGGCTGGGGCTGATGAAGGGCGATCTTTCGGATGAGTTCGAGAAGGGCGGGAAAATGATCACGCGCCGGCTCAACCCGGACCGTTTCTACACTGCGCCCGACGGCAGGGAGCTTCGGCTCCACGGCCGCAGCCTCATGCTGGTGCGTAATGTGGGTCACCTGATGACCACCAACGCCGTGCTGGATCGCAAGGGCAATGAAATTCCGGAAGGTTTCCTGGACGGCATGGTCACCGTGCTGTGTGCGATGAACAATATCAAGCGTAACACGACGATGCCCAACAGCCGGACCGGCAGTATTTACATCGTGAAACCCAAAATGCACGGCCCTGAAGAGGTTGAATTCACCAATACACTGTTTGACCGGATCGAAGATTGCCTCGGCCTGGAACGCCACACCATCAAGGTGGGCGTCATGGACGAAGAGCGCCGCACCACGGTCAATCTGAAAGAATGCATCCGGGCGGTCAGTGGCCGTATCGTTTTCATCAACACAGGCTTTCTTGACCGGACCGGGGATGAGATCCATACGTCAATGGAGGCCGGGCCGGTATTGCCCAAAGAGGCTATCAAGCAGCAACCCTGGATCCTGGCCTACGAAGACTGGAACGTCGACACAGGACTGGCTTGCGGGTTTCGGGGCAAGGCACAGATCGGGAAAGGCATGTGGGCCATGCCCGATGAAATGAAAGCCATGATGGAAACCAAGATGGCGCACCTGGAAGCGGGCGCCAACTGCGCCTGGGTACCTTCGCCTACGGCTGCAACGCTGCACGCGACACACTATCTCAGGTACAACGTCGGCGAACGGCAAAAGGAGCTCATGTCCCGTCCGCGGGCCAGCCTGGATGACATTCTCACGCCGCCAATGCTCGGGGACCAGGAACTGACGGCGGAAACCATACAGAACGAACTGGACAACAATGCGCAGGGCATCCTGGGCTACGTCGTGCGTTGGGTCGACCAGGGTATCGGATGTTCAAAAGTTCCGGACATCGACAACGTGGGCCTCATGGAGGACCGGGCGACACTGAGGATATCAAGTCAGCATATCTGTAACTGGCTATATCATGGGATTTGCTCGGCCGAGCAGGTCACGGAAACCATGAAACGCATGGCCAAAATCGTAGATGGCCAGAATTCCGGTGACCCGTTCTACCACAATATGGCCCCTGATTTCGAAAACAGTGTGGCTTTCCAGGCTGCCTGCGACCTGGTGTTCCTTGGCCGGGAACAGCCAAGCGGTTACACGGAGCCTTTACTGCACCTGCGCCGGATCGAAGCCAAGGGATGATTTGCAGGTTCCTGGCCAGAATTTGCGTCATTACTGGCCTGGCTGCCAGCAACGCGCTGGCCGATACACTGCTGTTCGACAGTCATGAGGTGCTGCACCTTTCCATTCCGGTGGACTTCAAAACACTGTGCCGCCCGCGGGAGGACCCGGATTGCAGCTACACGGCGACCGTACTGGAGTACATCGATGAACATGGCGCCGCCCAATCCCTGCCCATCGGGGTAAAGATACGCGGTGGCTGGCGTTCCCTGACCAGGAATTGCTCGGTACCGTTATTGTTTATCCGTTTCGACAGTGAGACAACCACGGACACTCCTTTCGACGGGCAGTCAACGTTGCCGTTGACCACGCATTGCGGGCAAGGGTTGTCGCTCGAAGCCGTGAAGTCCCGGGTCAGTCCCGCACGTTGGGAGCAATATCTACTCAGGGAATACCTGGCTCATCTAATCTACAACGAGGTCACTGAGCTCAGCATCCAGGCCCGCCTGGTCCGCATGACTTATCCGAATCCGCGCAAACCCTCGCGCAAGATCCAGGCTTATGCTTTTTTTACGGAACATTTCCAGTCGGTGGCCCAACGAAACAGCAGCCGAGTGCTTGATCGCCAGAGTTTTGACCGCGCCAGGACAGACCTGCATGCGGCAAACCGGGTGGCCTTGTTTCAATACATGATCGGCAATACAGACTGGTCAATCGTCAGGGAACGCAACGTCGCCCTGCTGCTGGGCACGGACGGCTATCAGCGCCCCCTGCCCTTCGATTTCGACATGAGCGGACTGGTCAACGCACACTACGCGGGGCCGGCCCCCGGCCTGCCCATCGATGATGTCACAGAGCGATATTTCCTGGGATTCTGTGATCCGGAAGCCGACTGGGAGCAACTGTTTGGAGAATTCCTGAACCGTCAGCAGGAGATTCTGGCCCTTGCCGGCGCGATACCCGACCTGGACAAAAACAGCGCAGGGTTCAGCCGGCGTTTTCTTGTAAAATTTTTCGAAACCCTGCAGTACGAGCCATTGAGAACAGGCCAGATCACCGAGCACTGCCAATCCTGGCCGCCTGGCCCGGGTGACCATTTATCTCCACAGGACTGATAATGAAGAAAACTCTTATCTGCATGCTGATCGCTGCGTCTTTTCTTACAGCTTGCGCCACACCTCAGCAATTTGAAAGGGATGACTTCTGTGCTGCCGGCACCACTCTGCTCGACGCACATTTCGATGGCGGTCAGCTGGGCAGCTGTGCCATTTCGGATGCCGGGGATTTCGAATTGACCCTGTTCCCCGAGGACCAGCCGCCGATCAACAAATCCCCCTGGTATGCCTACCGGGTCAGTGGGCAACCCGGTGACAAGGTCAATATCAGAATGAAATTCCATAACGGGTACGCCCGGTACTGGCCAAAGACCAGCCACGATCGAAAACAGTGGGTGCCTATGGCCGCAGACAACGTGGCCAGAACCGCAGATGACGAAATGGTGGTAAACCTTCAGCTGGACCAGGCCAGGGTATGGGTGGCTGGACAGGAAATCCTGGCCAGGGACTTTTACAGCCAGTGGATAGACCGGCTGGAACAACATCCGGTGGTGGAAACGCGGCTGCTGGGAAGAAGCGTCCGGGGTCGCCCCATCATCCTCGCCGAGACCGCGGACCGGCCGGAATTCATCCTGATGATCGGCCGCCAGCATCCGCCCGAAGTGACTGGTGCAATTGCAATGCAGAGCTTCACAGACACGGTACTGGGCGATTCGGACTTGGCTCGCCAGTTTCGGCAACGGTTCAAGCTGGCCATCGTGCCGGTGGTGAATCCGGACGGGGTGGCCGCCGGCCACTGGCGCCACAACGTCAATGGCGTTGATGTCAATCGTGACTGGGGGCCATTCACCCAGCCAGAGTCGACCTCGGTGATCCGGTGGGTGGAGCAGCAGGAATCGCAAGGACGGACGTTGCAGCTTATGCTGGATTTCCACTCGACCTTCGAAGACCTTTTTTATACGCAGCCCGTCTCTGAAAACCCGCCTGATTTTGCTTCGATCTGGCTGGGTACGTCAGCGCAGCGTTTGCCGGACTTTCCGTTCAAACACGCCGCCAACCCGGTTTCCGAGCAGCCCAATGCCAAGAATTACTTCTACAAGAGCCGGGGCATTCCGGCGATCACTTATGAAAGCGGTGATGAAACCACCCGGGAGATGCTTGAACATTCCGCAGCCATTTTTGCCGAGGAAATGATGAAGGTGATGCTGGCTACTTCGCCCTGATCGAGAAAACCCCGCGTTTATTGCCTGTTACCTCAGTTCCTCGAGTCCCAGTTTATTGACCTTGTCGATAATGGCCAGAAAGGCTCGAGTGGAACGCTCCAATCCTTCAGCCGGCACCAATTCCGGAATGTCGAGGGTCGTGTGATAAATCACATGATCAATGATGTGAAAACCGGGAGCCTGGCGCGTCAGCTTCGGTTTGGGATTCATCTCGGTGTAGATGGAAACTCCATGATCACGCAGTGTATCCGTAACCAGGTTCACAAATAGTGGGCTTCCCAGTGCATTCCAGCGAAACGCGCCGATGGCGTTTGACGTCATCAGGTCCTGGTTGTACCAGTAAAGCTGGGTTTGTGAAGGGTGTTCAAGTGTCAGGGCTATAGCGACCTTGGTCCAGTCATGGGATTGCTCGAAAGCGCGCAAGCCAATTTCCCCGTGATGATGATCCGGGAACAGGAAGAAGACCAGGGTACGCGGTCTTTGCGCCCGCGGAACAGCGGCCTGGTGCTGTGCTATTTCCAGCATGCTGGCAAGGCCTGCGGCGTTGTCCATGGATCCCTGGAAGTAACCATCGGTGTGGGCGGCCAGCACGATCTCCTCGAGGGATGCGCCCGGAAGTCGAGCGACCACGTATGCGGTCTGAACATCCCGGCGAATTTCGACGTCCAGTTGCAGGCTGACTTCCACCCTGGCTCCGGAGCCCAGAACATCACGCAGGCGGAACCCTTCATCCTGATTGATCGTGATCAGCGGAACGCCATAATCCGCTGACGGCGCACCCAGGGGGTTGAACTGCCCGTCGCCCGGAACAGCCATGACATTGATGATCATCGCCGCACCCCCCTCGGTGGCCCTCTGGTTTGCATAGAAGGTTTTGGCCCTTCTGCTGGCGGAATGGCTGCGGCCTCCAGGTACAAAGGTGCTGTAAATGACAACGGCTTTCCCTTCGATGTCCCTTCCCAGGAAATCCGGCTCGGCCCCGATACCCACCCAGACCGCCTCGGCCGTGATACCGGCCGGGGGTGTAGCAGCTGTCGTACCGACCGGGAATGCCGAAGACAGCTCAATAACCGCACCGTTAGCCGTATACGAAGCCTGCCAGCTGGTGGGTGTCCAGTCACTGGGGATAGTAAAGGGAACGCGCTCTGCCACCAGGCCAAGACGCTCGAGTTCCCGTGTCATCAGGTTCATGGCCATGGTGTCGTAGGCGGTGCCGGGCAAGCGGCCCCAGTACGCATTGCCATCATCCCGGCTACGCAGGGAAATTGCGGAAATCTCGCGCACCCACTGTTTCATCCGCTCACCGCTGACATCCGAATAGGCTGCCTGGTCGGCTCGCAAAGGCCAATCCGGATACTCTGAATCTGCAACCGCCAGCGCTTCGAGATCACGTGGTAACCCCAGGCCGTATTTCGCCGTGCCCTGGCGAAGCACCCGGCCCGGTCGCTTGCCGGTCATCTCGCCGTTCAGCAATGCAGCTTGCCCGTTGACGAAAACGTGGTGAACGCCCTCGGACATCTGGTGCGGATTGCTGAAGGTGGCGCGATCAATGACTGAGCCGGGGTCCAGGACCGCAATATCCGCAAACGAACCGACGGCAATCCGGCCGCGGTCCGACAAGCCGATCCGGTCTGCCGGCATCCGGCTCATCTTGTAAATGGCCTCGGAAAATTCGAGCACAGCATCCTGGCGAACGTAGCGGCCCAGGACCCGGGCGAAACTGCCGTAGTTCCTGGGGTGCGGCATGTCCTCGGCCGGCATGTGGATGCCCCCGTCAGAGGCGACCATGGTCTTCGCATGCTGCATGATTCGGATAACGTCCGCTTCGGACATCGAATGGTAGACTGCGCTACAACCGCCATTTTCCACCAATTCCATTGCCATTTCGGCAGCGTTTTCCATGGTGACTTCCTGGTCGCGCTGCTGGAGTATTTCGGCCAGGTTTTTGCCATTCAGAGTGGCGTCCCACTCACAGCTTGCAATCGCCACCCGGGACGGATCGTTGCCGCCGCGGTCGTTGACGAGGTTGTCGATGATGCCTTGCTTGATCATCGCTCGTGTTTCCGGATCACGCAGCCGGGCCAGCCGCACTTCCTCTTCCCCTGCAAGACTCCAGGCGGGAAACAGCACATCGATCCCGGTACTGGATGCAGCATAGGGGTATTGGTCGCTGCTGATATCCAGCCCCCTGGCGTTCGCTGCGTCGATCATGGCCAGGGTTTGTTCGCTCTTGCCCCAGGTGAGTTTACCCATCGCCTTGTGATGAGTGACCTGGGCCGGTAACCCGCCTTCCTCGCCAATCCTGATGGTCTCGCGAACACTGTCCAGCAAGCCGACACCCTCTTCCCGCATGTGCGTGATGTAGATTCCGCCTTGCATGCCGGCAACGCGCGCCAGTTCGATCACTTCTGCAGTTTCCGAATAGGCTCCCGGAATGTATTTCAGGCCGGACGACAGGCCGAATGCCCCCTCCTTCATCGCGGTGTTCACCATGCTTTTCATCGCCTGCAATTCGTCCGGGACAGGCGCCCTGTCGGCACGGCCCATCGCCAGGGCGCGCACGGTATTGTGCCCGACGAACGTGCCGAAGTTGATGCTCGATGGCGATTCCTCCAGCATGGAAAACAACTCCGATACGGGGTACCAGGAACTGCCATCCGGCCCACCGATGGCTGTCGTGACGCCTTGGCGAATGTAGTTTTCCGCGTCCGGCCAGAGAAAAATGCCGCTTTTTTCAACCGTGTCGCGCACCGCGTGGCTGTGGATATCAATAAACCCGGGAACGACTGCCAGGCCAGACACATCCAGGCGCAGATCAGCTTCCTGCCCGCCCAGGTCTCCGATCGCAACGATCCGGTCCCCGGATACCCCAACGTCCGCAGTCTGACCAGGGGCGCCATCACCACTAAAGACCGTCCCGCCCTCCAGGATCACGTCCAGCGGGTCGGCCGCCCATGACAGCAGCGGTGTGATCAGCAGCAACGCCAGGACGGGTAATCTCGAGACCATGTATTGCTTCCTCAGGAAAGGACCGCCGGTGCAAGAAACAGCGCCACCAGTGATAGCAAAACGATACCAACCAGGTTCATCACCAGGCCGGCTTTCGCCATCTGCGGAATCGTCAGTCGCCCGGAACCGAAAACAATCGCGTTGGGGGGAGTTGCAACCGGCAGCATGAACGCGCAACTGGCCGCCAGCGCCACCGGTACAGTCAGGGTGACCGGGCTGACGCCCAGTTCAATAGCCAGCGCCGCCAGCACAGGAAGAAGCGTGGCAGTCGTGGCCAGGTTGCTGGTGAGTTCAGTCAGGAAGATCACCAGGACGACCGCTCCCACGACAATGGCGGCTATACCCAGCGCGCCGAGCGGAACCAGCGAAGTCCCCAGCCAGTGCGCCAGGCCGGTCTCGGAAACCGAGGCCGCCAGGCTGAGCCCGCCGCCGAACAGTATCAGGATCTCCCAGGGCAGTTCCTTGGTCTGTTTCCAGTTCAGCAGCCGCAGCGTGTTCTTGCCACCGCTGGGGATCAGGAACAACAGGAATGCGGCGATCATTACGATACCCGGATCGCTCAAGCCCTCGATGGGCAGGTACCTGGTCAGCCAGGGCCTGGTCATCCAGCCGATCACAACGCAACTGAAAACGATCCCGATACGCCACTCGGCGCTGCTGGCCGGGCCAAGCGCTTTTTTCAGGTGTTTGAGGTGATCCTGGGTCTCAACCGAAGTCTCGAATGATATGGGGTATACCAGCCGGGTCAGCGCCAGCCAGCAAATGGGCAGCATGATGATGGTGACCGGCACGCCAACCAGCATCCAGCGGGCGAAACTGATCTCGATACCGTAGTTGTCGGTGAGAAATGCCGCCAGGAACGCATTAGGCGGCGTGCCGACCAGGGTGGCCACACCGCCGATGGTCGCACCGAAAGCGGTGCCCAGCAGCAGGCAAAGCTCAAAATTCTTTCGCTCTTTCTCGTCGATCTCTGTCACCGTGTCGGCAATCACCGTAATGACCGATATGACAATCGGCAACAGCATCATCGTCGTTGACGTATTGGTCATCCACATCGACAACAAGGCGGCGGTAATCATGAACCCACCCACCAGCGACCGTCCGTTGGTCCCTGAAACGGTCAGCAGAGTCAGTGCGATACGCTTGTGCAGGTCCCAGCGCTGCATGGCCAGGGCCAGTAAAAATCCACCGAGATACAGATACAAAATGGGATTGGCGTAGGGCGCCGCCGCCTTGTGCAGGGTCGTGATGCCCAGCGGGGCAAAGAAGATCAGCGGAATGAAGGCGGTCACGCCGACGGGTCTGGCCTCGGTCGCCCACCAGATGGCCATCCACAGCCCCAGCGCAGCAGTTCGCCAGGCAGCGTCGCTTAAACCGCCCTGTGGGCCGATCAGCAACATGATTAGGGTCACCGCCGGGCCCAGGTATATGCCTATGTCCTGGTAACGTTGCCTGGCTTCGCGTAAACGTGCTTCCAACTTCTGGTGCTCAGAGGATTCGGGGAGCCGAAGCTCCCCGAATCAGCAGTCAACGCTTAGAAAGCGGCTTTGACGTCGAAATAGAATGACCGTCCGTAGTCGCGGTGTGCGTCGGAGTAGTAACCGAAGTACCGGTCGGCCAGCGGTGCACGATTATCGGTCAGGTTATTGATGCCGAAACGCAGCCGGATGTCGGAGGCTCCGAGGTCGAAATCGTAATCGACACTGGCATTCATGTAGCTGTGGGACGGAATCTTGTAACGCGTTCCATCGTCCAGTGTCAGGGAACTCTGATAAAAATCACCCAGGTAGAACCACGCCACGGAAGCGCCCCACTGGTTTTTGTCCCAACGCAGCCGGACATTCATCTTCTCTTCCTGGTTGCCGTCCCGCTTGAGCAGGTCACCAAGGCCTTCGATCACGTAGTTTGACGGAATGGTGCCGGCATCCTGGGCATCCTGGATCACGCTGGCCAGATCCCCCGGAATTTGATCATACTTGGTATAGAACGATCCCTGGAAGGTAAACTGCCAGTCACCGATGTCGGTAGGCAGGTCATAGAATATGCCCAGGTCCCAACCCTTGACTTTACGGGTATCGAGATTGGCGTACTTGTCATTGCCAAACTCGGCTTCGCCTGCAGGGCACAGGCCAGCGTCCAGGAAGGCCTGGATCGCATCTTCATCCACTTCCTGGCGCTCGAGCGTATCGAGTCCTTCGAAGGACTCGCAGTTGTTCAAACCGTTCTCCACCCGCAAAACCAGGTCCAGCAGAGACATGTTGTCCTGTCCGAACAATCCAATGGTGTCCTTCTTCTTGATCTTCCAGAAATCCAGGGTCATCGTCAGGTTTTCGACCGGGGTCAGTACCACGCCAATGGACGTGTTGTCGGATTTTTCGGGCTTCAGGTCCTTGCTGCCGAACGCGCGGCGCTGCCAGCTGTATTCGCAGTTGCTGTCCAGCGCATCATCCGGATCGCCGGTGACGTCCGTTACGTACTGGCAGACCCAGTCCTTGTTGGTGTTGGAGCGTGCCACGATTTCTTCGTTGATCGTCACCAGGTTGGGCGCACGGAATGCTTCAGACCAGGAACCGCGCAGCATGAACCAGTCGGTGGGACGCCAACCGAAAGCAACTTTCGGCACCGTCGTGTTACCCACGTCGGAGAAATGCTCATAGCGAACTGCGGCCTGCAGGTCGAAGGTGGCGTGCAGCGGGAAGATGAACTCGGTATACAGGGAGGTAACCTTGCGGCTGCCGCTGCTGTCCAGCGTCGGGCTGGAATTCACCACGTCTGAAACGAACGGGAAGGTGTCACCCTGCCAGTCAACGAACTGGATGGTGCCATCAAGCCGCGGGTCGCGGTCGTCTTTAAACTTCTCCTTGCGCCACTCCGCGCCGGCCAGGAAGGCCACCGGGCCGCCCCAGATGTCGAACAGGCCGATGTTCGAAATCTTGAAGTCCACCAGCGTGAGCTCGGCCTGGCTGTTGCGGTAGACGTCGACCAGGGCGCGTTCGAAATTGGTGTTTACACCGCCGCCGAATGGATTGTAGGCCGCGGCGGTCGGGTCGCTCAGGGCTTCCTGCAGCAGGGTGTTGGAGAAGCGGTTATAAGTGGTCTCATCACGCTTCGACTTGTTATACAGGATCGCCGTATCCCAATCCCACTCCAGGCCGATGGTGCCGTTCAGGCCCGCCAGGATGCGATAAGCCTTGCCGTCGTTGTCCACGATCCTGGGAACTTCCGCCAGGCGATAGTTATCGATCTCCAGTTCCAGGCCCTCGCAGGGAACGTCAGGGCCAATCACTTCATCCGACAGGCGGTTGGGTGATCCGCAGGGGCCCAGCGGATTATAGTAGTTGTCTGCACTGACCCGCAGCTTGACGGAACTGAAAGAAGCGGATGGGTGCCGGGTGGTGTTGGTGTTCGCCTTGTAGTAGGTGAGCTCTGAATAGAATTGCACGCCATTGTCGAACTCATGGTTGAAATAGGCGTATACGTTGTATCGGTCGAGTTTTGAAACCAGGTCGCGATTGTCGTTCAGGTTGTACCGATAAGTGCCCTGGCCGTCCGCGTTTCCGCAGACGTTGTCGGCTATGATGTAACCGCCTTCGCACCTGGGGTCGTCGAAGGGATAGGTTTCGAACTCACCGGAAGAATCGACAATACCGCGCGCCACCAGGCCGTACGGATCGCCTCGCATGCTCTTGCGCACGTCGTACTGGCCCCAGAGGGAGTTTGCACTGTTGTTGCGGAAAGCCGTTGAGTCCGCCCAGGGCGAATCTTCCGGAAGATACCGCCGGTAATCGGAATCGGCCCACTTTTCGTCGTCCTGGGAGTTGACGCGGTCGCGGTGGTAGTAGTTGGCGAATACACCCACGGCCGTGCGGTCGCCATTGAACAGGTTGCCCCACTCGATGGTCACACTGGCGTCGTCACGCGGAATGTTATCGAAGGTCGTATAGCGGCCGCGGATGCTGAAACCGTCAAAGTCATTCTTCATCACCGTGTTGACCACGCCGGCCACTGCGTCCGCGCCGTAAATGGCGGATGCGCCGTCACGCAGAACCTCCACGCGCTGGACCCCGAACAGCGGAATGGACTGCGAGTTGGCCGAGTTCACCGGTACAAAGCTGCCGCCCACTTCCTCGGTCTGGAAGGTGGCCGAGTTCACGACACGGCGGCCGTTCAGCAGCACCAGGGTGTTACCGGTGCCGATGTTCCTCAGGTTGAACGCGCCGATGTCGCCGCGGGCCGAGTTGACACCGCCGCTGATGTTTTCGGCCTCATTGAAAAAGTTCTGGCCCTGTTCGGGCATTGCGTCCAGCAATTCGGCGCCGGATTCGATACCCAGGGCCTCGATATCAGTTGAACTGATCACCGAAACCGAGAGGGCCTCGCTGATCCCCGCGCCCCTGATCTGCGAACCGGTAACGATCACTTCCTCAAGGTCACCGGATTCCTGGTCGGCATCATCGTCGGCCTGGTCCGTGTCAGTTTGGGCAAATGCTGGCTGTGCCATCAAAAACGCCAGCAACAGCAAGTTGAATAGTGCAAATACTGATCTGATTTTCATCTCAATTGCTCCTCGCAATGATTTCCCACATGTTCGGCCTTTGTATGTCAGCCGATTACGGCCAGCATATCATCCACTGTCTGCTGTCGTCTCCAGACCTTGAATTTCACTGGCTCATCCTCAGCGACCTGCGCCCCGTAAACGGCGGGAGCGGCAAGCGCGTTGTAATAAAAAGGGTTTGAAAAGTAGTAGGCCCCGGTATCGTGAAGCACCACGTAGTCGCCCGGTTCTATCTCGGGCATCAGGCGGTCCGTCCCGATCATATCGCCGGCAAAACAAAGCGGCCCAGCAACATCCTGCAACGTCTCACTCCCGTTTTTCGCCCTGCCTGTGAAATCTGCAACGGACAGGCGTATCTTCCAGAACTCGGGCATGAAGACGGTCCTGGTAGCTATCTGCGCACCGGCATGCGAAATCGCTATCTGCCGGCCGCCGGAATGCTTGGTGTATTCAATGCGCGTGGCAATGAAGCCGTTCTTTGCAAAAATTGAACGACCGAATTCTGTCTTGACCCGGTACTTGCCGGTAAACAGTTCCGGCACGGTCTTTTCCAGGACTGCCGCGTATTCGGAAAAAGCGGGGCTGACCTCGTCACTGTCAAAATTGACCGGCAGACCGCCGCCAATGTCCACCACTTCGATTTGCTGCCGGCCGGCCGCTTCGTTTATTTCCTCGGCGAGGGCCACGATTTTGGCGACGCCGGCTGTCATCAGCTCCAGGCTGCAGCCCTGGGATCCCACATGGGTGTGAACGGAAGTCAGCCAGGGATTATCCAGGTAAGCGTCGATGATCGCTGCACGGTTGTCGTTGTCTTCCAGTGCGACACCAAACTTGGATGCACGGGTGGCAGTACTCATGGCGGTTATCTGACCTGCGCCCACCTGCGGATTGATTCGAAATCCGATGCGTGATGGGCTTTTACCGGCCTTAAGAATCTCCCGAACCCGCCCGAACTCCTGGAAATTGTCGATATTAAGGCCGATGCCGAGGTCAAGAACCTTTGCCAGGACGGACCGGGTTTTGGCTGGCTCGTCGTATACGATCTCCGCTGGATCGAAACCCGCCCTCAACGCCTGTTCCAGTTCACCGGGGCTGGCGACTTCGCAGCCCATGCCCAGTTTCCGTACCTGCGCAAGCGCCTTGCTCATGGTGTTCGCCTTGGCGGCAAATGTATGGGTGAAGTGATCCGGAAATGCCTGGTTAAGGCTGGAAACGGTATCGGCAAGGCCGCCGGTATCGATATAGGCAACGATTGTCCGCTCATCATCGAAATGACCGGCTGAAACGGACGCCTGCAGTATTTTTTGTTGCCTTGTGTTCACACCAGGGGTTTGCCCGCCGTTAAAAACACGTTAAGTAAAAGGATTTTAGCGCAGTCCTTATCGCTCAATCTAATGAGGAATCTTCACCATGTTATAACCTCAGGTTATGCCCTGGCTGGACAGGAACCGGCCGAGACTGTCTTCGAGGTGGCTGATGAACTGCTGGCAGACGATCGACAGGGGCGACTTGTCGAGGTGGAGTGCGGAAATCCTGAATTGGATTTCGGGCGCCAGCGGCCATCGTCGCGTCAACTCATGGCCACTAGACAGCGCCGTAACCTGATCGATAATCGTGACACCAACCCCGTAGGAAACCAGCGCCTTGGCTACCTGGTAGGTTTCCGCATATGCCACGTGATTCAGTTCGGCGCCGCTGGATTCGATGTGATTGGACAACAGCCTGCCCAACGGGCCACGCTTGTCCAGGCTGATGAAATCCAGGCCATCGAGATCTCTGATGGAAACTGATGTTCTGCCTTCGAAATCCATGTCCGGAGGGGTCAGCACCACGAACGAAGCCCTGGCAAGCGATGTGCGTGCAATGCCGGGAATGATTTCGGGATCAAAAGCCAGGCCCACGTCTATCCGGGATTCCTGCAGGGCCACGGTAATCTCGTCGTGATGCAGGGTTTCCACCAGGAAGACGGTTTCAGGGTGCAGTTCACGATAGGAGGCGATGGCGCGGGGTAACAGATCGATACCAAACGCCGGCGTGGCCGCAATCCGGATGCTGCCCTGCTCGGCGGCCCGCAGGTTTTCTGCCAGGTGGCGTAAGTGGTCGACGCTGTCACTGACTTTCAGGACATGAGAAAACAACTGGTCAGCCTCGGGCGTGGGAATCAGCTTGCCCCTGACTCGGTCGAATAGCGCGTATCCCAATTGTTGCTCTGCATGGGCAAGCACCTTGCTGACTGAGGGTTGCGACACGCTCAGCATTTCAGCTGCCCGGGTGACCGAACCCGTGGAGTACACCGCGTGAAAAACTTCAATGTGCCGCAGACGCATGCTGGTCTTCCGGAATGGTCCCGAGCACAGTATAACCCCAGGCTATAAAGATCAGCGGGCCCGGCCGCATTGAATACACCAGCCGTATTGTTCTCGGCCAGTGTCACTATCCACGGACAAAGATCCCTGGCATCCACCCATTGTGAGACCAGGTCCGGCCAGCGCGGCGGTAGTCAGTGCAATAAATTCTCTTCGGGTGGGCATGGATCAATTACTCCTTGTTCTTTTGATACGGGGCAGATCAGATAAGGTATCCTGTCAGGCGCATGAATAACTACCGGCATTACGAATCTGCCCTCTACGAGGCGACGGATTACGACGAATGGTTTGAGGCCGCCAGCGAACTTGACCGCATGGAAGGGCGCGACCTGTGGCGACTGGAAAGGGAATCTGAGGACTACGATCACCGCCTGCTCGCTTCCCGCGTCACGATCCTGAGGAAGTTGCGAAGACAAAAGAATTACGATCAATTGATGTTCCGGCTGCGGGAGGAATTGCACGGCAACCTGGGCAATATGGCCAATCCCGCCTTGTACCTGGAGGCCAGGTGCGGCACCAAGAAGCTGATCAACGAGTACCTGGACGAGGTCTCGGCGGCGCTGAACCTGTTGTGTGATTCCAACGTCAGGCAACTCCCGCCCATGCGCAAACGCAGGTTCCTGAAACGGGCGGCCCGCAGTTTTGGCCGCTCGGCCCTGCTGTTGAGCGGCGGTGCATCCCTTGGCCTGTTTCATATCGGCGTGATCGAAGAACTCGAATTGCAGGGTCTGCTGCCGCGTGTGATAACCGGCTCCAGCGCGGGCTCTATCATGGGAGGCATCCTCGCCACCCACACCGATTCCGAGTTGGAAGAGATGCTCAATCCCGAATACATAGATTTTGAATGGTGTAGCGTATTCAAGCCGTTCGACATCATCAAGGGGCAGAGCGTCCTGGACCAGAAGGTGCTGAAAAAATTCATCGACCGGAACATCCCGGAGATGACTTTTCTCGAGGCCTATCAGCATACCAACAGGATTCTGAATATCTCCATATCCCCTGCGGATTCGCACCAGTTTCCCAGGCTGCTCAATTACCTGACCGCGCCGAATGTGCTGATCCGCTGGGCCGCACTGGCATCGAGCGCGATCCCGGGTCTCTATCCCCCTGTCCAGCTGAGGGCAAAAAATTTCGATGGAAAATCGGTGGCCTACATGCCTCAAAACCGATGGATAGACGGCTCGGTGCACGACGATATTCCCAAGGAAAAGGTCAACCGGCTGCACAACGTGAACCACTACATCGTCAGCCAGACCAATCCGCACGTGGTTCCGTTTCTGAATGAAAAAGTCGAGTCGAAGGGGCTGTTCCCGTTCATCCAGGACGTTGTGCTGAAGGCGCCGATGGTGCAGGTGGAGCATTTCCTGGAGCTGGTGCACCAGCACTTCGATGTTCCCGGTATCGGGGCGATGATCAAGAAGGCGCATGCCGTCGCCAGCCAGACCTACAGTGGCGACATTACCGTTTACCCGGAAAAGCACCTGATGAATATCGGCAAGACCTTCACCAATTTCGAGCCGGAAGACATTGAAAAAATGATCCTGGAGGGACGCCGGGCCACCTGGCCAAAAATCGAACGGATACGCAATACCACCCAGATCAGCCGGACTTTCGATGACTGCCTGCGACGGATGAGCGAACGGTACCGCTACGTCAGGCGGTAGGCCAGGAGCTTGACCTCGTTGCCCTCACCCGGTTCATCCGGCACCCGCCTTGCCAGCAGGTAGGAAATGGCGGCCATGGCTGCACCGGCCAGGAACACAGATGTCGGCGAATAAAGCCAGACCATGCCGAAAGCGACTGGAATGACCACTGCAGCGATGTGATTGATGGTGAAAGACACCCCCGCCGTCGATGCAATATCAGCGGGATCGGCAATCTTCTGAAAGTAGCTTTTGATCGCGATTGCCATTGCGAAAAACAGGTGATCGAGAATGTACAGGACAACCGCAATTTCAGCTGACTGGACAAACGCGTAGCCGGTGAAGATCAGTATCAAGCCGATGTACTCCACCGTCAGGGCGTTACGCTCCCCGAAACGCGAGATCAGCCGTCCGATTTTCGGCGCTGCCCACGCGTTGATGACGTGATTGACCAGGAAAAGCAAGGCAATATTGGCGGCTGAAAAACCAAACTTCTCAACCATCAGGAAACCGGCGAATACGATAAAAATCTGCCTTCTCGCCCCGCTCATGAAAGTCAATGCGTAGTAAAGCCAGTATCGCCGGCGCATCAGCAAGTGCTTCCGCTGGGGAACGATATGTGGAAAACGGGGAAAGTAAAAACCGGCGAAAAGCACCAGCAACAGCGCCACGCCCCCGGCAACAAGGTACAGCGCCTGGTAGCCCACGCCCAGATAGTCCATACCCAGCCAGACAACCGAAAATGCGATCAGGGCCGCCACCGAGGACGCGGCGGACAGGCGGCCCATCACTTCGGGCGTTCTTTCCTTTTCGATCCACTGCAGTGTCAGCGACTGCTGGACGGTATAAAAATAGTGGAAACCGATGGACATCAGGACCGTCGTGAAATACAGGCCGTACTCACTCGGCATGAAACCGGTCAGGGCCACACCTGCGCCAAGCAAGGCAATCGAGACCAGCGCGAACACCTGCTCGCGCAGAATCAGCAGCACGAACACGGTGGTAAATGCCAGGAAGCCCGGAATCTCGCGAAGGCTCTGCAGCATGCCTATTTCCCGCCCGGTGAAAGCAGCCGTTTCGATCGCGAAGTTGTTCAGCAGAGCCTGCCATACTGAAAAGGCCAGGGTGGCAGCGACACCCAGCAGGATCAGGAAGTATTCTGGTTTTCTGAACACGGCAGGGCCTGTAGCGGGTGAGTGACCCGTCATTCTACAGGCAATGCATCAGGCGTTCAGGTGGCGTCGGACACCAGGTCCGTATGGATGGCTTCCGCCGCTCTCTTGCCCGCTCCAGCGGCCAGGATGACCGTGGCGGCGCCGGTAACCGCGTCACCACCGGCGTAGACACGGTGAACGGAGGTTTCCACCTGTCGTTCATCCACCAGCAGACCGCCCCAGGAATGCGTTTTCAGCCCCGGGGTTGCGTTCGACAGCAACGGGTTCGGCCGTGTGCCCAGGGACAACACCACGTTGTCTACCGGCAGCACGAATTCCGAGCCTTCGATCGGCACAGGGTGTGACCGGCCGGAATCATCGGTTTCCCCGGGTTCCATTCGCACGCACTCAAGACCGGTCACCCAACCGTCCTCACCGAGGACCTCGATGGGGTTGGTCAGCCAGTGGAATTCCACGCCCTCCTCGATCGCGTGTTTGTATTCCTCAACCCGGGCTGTCATTTCGTTTTCACCATGCCGGAAAACCACCATGGCTTTCTCGGCCCCAAGCCGCAGTGCGGACCGGACCGCATCAATGGCAGTGTTATCGGAGCCGATCACGGCCACCCGGCTGCCGACCTTCAGCGAGCCTTCCTCATGCAGGAATTCGAACGCCTGCATCAGGTTGACGCGGGTCAGGAATTCATTGGCCGAGTAGACGCCGTTCAGGCTTTCGCCGGGAATGCCCATGAAATTCGGCAAGCCGGCGCCGGTGCCGATGAATGCGGCCGAAAAGCCCATCCCGCTGAGCAGTTCGTCCAGCTTGATGGTCTCGCCGATGATCACGTCGTTGACGAATTCGACACCCAGCCGCTCCAGCGAGGCGATCTCCCAGTCGAGGACGGCATTGGGCAGCCGGAATTCCGGGATGCCGTAGCGCAACACCCCGCCGGCCGCGTGAAGCGCTTCGTAAACCGTTACGTGATAACCCATACGTGCCAGTTCACCGGCGCAGACCAGGCCGGACGGGCCCGAGCCGATGATGGCGATTTTCTCATCCCGCCAGGGCTTGGCCACCTCATCGTTTACGGGCTGTGACATCTCCCAGTCAGAAACATACCGTTCGAGTTGGCCAATCGCCACCGGGCCGAAACGCCTGGTCATATGGCACTGCAATTCACACTGGGTTTCCTGCGGACAGACCCGGCCGCAGATCGCAGCCAGCGGATTCGCCCCGCGCAACAGGGCCGCCGCCCTGGGCAAGTCGCTCGCCGCTA
>CAJIAU010000100.1_pt1 | contig 31175 bp, 28 predicted proteins | sample 9199171 | NCBI WGS metagenome assembly CAJIAU01 (sample SAMEA7708280, study PRJEB35096) | sediment metagenome | biome: marine neritic benthic zone biome [ENVO:01000025]; feature: sediment [ENVO:00002007]; material: shallow marine sediment [ENVO:03000034] sea grass bed [ENVO_01000059] ...
GCCACGGTCACTGCAAGCCCCACCCGATCGAGCACGGGGATGTCGATCCAGTCATCACCGGCGTAACAGATATTCTGTTCGTCCATATGGGTATCTGAAAGCAATTCATTGAAAGCGTTCAATTTGTCGTTACGCCCCTGGTAAACATGCTCGATCCCCAGTTGAGCGGCCCTTTGCGCCACGATTTCTGACTGCCTGCCGGTAATCAGGGCCAGCGTCGTATCGTGCCATTGGAGTGCCTTGATCCCCAGACCGTCCCGCGTATTGAAAGCTTTCATTTCGTTGCCCCGGGAATCGAAATAGAGGCGTCCATCGGTCAGGACTCCGTCAACGTCCAGCACCAGCATCCGGATTCGCGCCGCCCGTTCCAGCAGGAGTGGATCAAAAGAAGAGAGGTCAATTAAAGCCATCTAGACAACCCCCGCCTTCAATAGATCCTGGAAATTGAGAGCGCCCACCAATTGCCCGTCGGTGTCCGTTACCAGCAGGCCCTGGATCGCATGGGTCTGCATTTTTCGCATGGCCTCCACGGCCAGCGAATCCGGTGAGATTTTCTGACCTCCCGGGGTCATCGCGTCCGTGATCAGTGTCAGGTGAGGATCAAGCCCCGCATCCAGTGCGCGCCTGAGGTCTCCGTCGGTAAAAATTCCCAGTACCTTCCCGTTTTCAGCCAGCACTGCTGTCATCCCCAGTCTTTTTGCCGTCATTTCGACAATCGCATCGCTGATCGACGCGTCATCCTTAACGGCCGGAATGTCATCGCCGCAGTGCATGACGTCCCTGATGTGGAGGAGCAGGCGCTTGCCCAGCTGGCCGGCCGGGTGGGATTTCGCAAAGTCCTCTTCGGTAAATCCCCTGGTTTCAAGCAGGGAGATTGCCAGTGCGTCGCCCATGACCAGCGTGGCCGTGGTGCTGGAAGTCGGAGCGAGGCCAAGCGGGCAGGCTTCCTCATCGACCGAAATATCCAGGACCACGTCCGAATGTCTTGCCAGTGTGGAATCGGGATTCCCCGTCAGCGCCACGATTTTGACGCCAATGCGTTTCAACAGCGGAAGAATTCGGTTCAATTCATCCGTCTCGCCGGAATTGGACAGCGCAAGCACCACGTCTTCAGGTTTGATCATGCCGAGGTCGCCATGGCTGGCCTCGGCCGGATGTACGAAGAAAGCCGGTGTGCCGGTGCTTGCCAGCGTAGAAGCAATCTTGCTGCCGATGTGACCGGACTTGCCCATGCCTATGACGACTGCCCGCCCTTCGCACTCCAGCAGGTAGTTACAGGCGGTGATGAAGGATCCGTCGATGCGGTCCAGGAGGCTGGTCACGGCGCTTGCCTGCGTTTCGATGACTGCCCTGGCCAGGGCGCTGATGGCATCCTTGTTCATGCCGCTAGTTTACCCTCAACCGCTGGCTTCGGGCACCACGCGTGAAGCAGTGATCCAAACCAGGCACTGGTAGGCAATGAACATTGATAGCAGCAGTATTCCTGATCTTCTGCTGATGCGGCCGGGGCCCTGGATACCATAGGCCATAAAAAACAACAGCATGGTGAACAGGAACATCACCGGAAAATCCTGCTTCAGCATGAGGAAATCCACGTCGACCGGGCTGATGACGGCTGCGATGCCCAGGACGCCCAGGATGTTGAACATGTTTGAGCCGATGACGTTGCCGATGGCCAGATCGTCTTCTTCCCTCAGCGCGCTGGTCAGCGCCGCGGCCAGTTCCGGCAGGCTGGTGCCGAACGCCATGATGGTCAGGCCGATCACGGCTTCGGACACTTCCAGGCTGCGGGCAATGTAGATCGCCCCTTCAACCAGGAATTTTGAACTGATGGGCAGAATGATCAGGCCGACGATGAGCCACAGCACCGCATAGCCGGTGGGCATATCGCTGGGAATTTCAGCTGCGAATTCCTCTGCCAGCGGATCATCCGGACTGCGCCTGAGGCCAAAACGAACCATCCAGATGATCAGTGCGACCAGGCCGATCAGCAGCAACCAGCCTTCTGTCCTGTCGTAGATAAGATCTCCAGCCATGATGAGGCTGGCGATCATGATCAACATCAGCAGTGGATACTCGCGTTTGAGTGTTTCTGATTCCACCCTCAAGGGGTAGACGATGGCTGTCAGCCCAAGGATCAGTCCGATATTGGCGATGTTCGAGCCGATCGCGTTGCCAACCGCGAGTCCCGGGTTGCCACGATAGGCAGCAACACCGGAAACAACCAGTTCCGGAGCCGAAGTTCCGAAAGCCACGATGGTCAGTCCGATGACCAGGGGAGATACGCCCAGGTTGCGCGCCAGGGCCGATGCGCCGGCGACCAGCCGGTCCGCGCCCCACACGAGCAGAATGAAACCACCGGCCAGTTGTGCAATGGAAATCAGCATAATGGGCAATTAGGTTTCAGAATCGCTTCTGCTTCCATTATGATGTCGGGCGTCTGAAGTGGCACGGTCGAAGATTCAGGAGAAAAGGAAGCATAGTCTATGGATACAGCAAGCATAGAGCAAATGATTCAGGCAGGACTGCCTGACGCGAAAGTAGTAGTTACGGGTGATGATGGCGTTCATTTCGAAGCACACGTGGTGTGTCCCTCCTTCTCCGGTAAGCCGACATTGCAGCGGCACCGCATGGTGTACGCAACACTCGGTAAGTACATGGGTCAGGAAATTCATGCGTTGGGCCTGAAGACCCAGTCGCCGGAAGAAGCCGGCTGAAATGGCCCAGATCCAGATTCACGGCGGCGTCCCCCTGCACGGGGAAGTTTGGGTGTCCGGTGCCAAGAATGCGGTATTGCCCATCCTGGTTGGAAGCCTGCTGGGAGACGGCCCCTCCCTGGTGAGCAATGTGCCGCATTTGCAGGATGTGACCACTACGATGGAACTGATGGGGCGGATGGGTGCGGAACTCAGTATCAATGATCGGATGACGATCGAGATCGATCCGCGCAACATGAAGCTATTCGAAGCGCCATACGACCTGGTTAAAACCATGCGTGCCTCGATCCTCGTGCTGGGGCCGCTGGTCGCGAAATACGGCCAGGCCCGGGTATCGTTGCCCGGGGGATGCGCCATCGGATCAAGGCCTGTCGACTTGCATCTTCATGGTTTGCAGGCGCTTGGCGCCAGGGTGGAAGTGCGCAACGGAAACATCGAAGCGTACGCTGACCGACTCAAGGGCGGCAGGATCATCATGGATACCGTCACAGTGACGGGTACCGAGAATATCCTGATGGCCGCGACACTGGCCAGCGGAACCACCATCATCGAGAACGCCGCCCAGGAGCCGGAAGTTGTCGACCTGGCTGATTTTCTCATTTCAATGGGTGCCCAAATCGAAGGGGCGGGAACGAATACGATTACGGTAGAAGGGGTCGACAATCTGCGGGGGACTGAGTTTTCGGTGCTGCCGGACCGGATCGAAACAGGCACCTACCTGGTTGCCGCTGCCATGACGGGTGGGCGGATCAGGTGCACACGGGCCAGGCCGCCTCACCTTGATGCGGTGTTGGACAAGCTTAGCGAAACCGGTGCGCAGATCCAGGTCGGGGACGACTGGATCGAATTGGACATGCGCGGAAACAGGCCACGTTCCGTGGACATCACCACCGCGCCTTATCCCGGGTTTCCAACCGATATGCAAGCCCAGTTCATGGCGATGAATACCATCGCGGAAGGCACGGCAGTGGTGACCGAAACCATTTTTGAAAACCGATTCATGCACGTGCAGGAACTGCAGCGCCTCGGCGCCGATATACAGGTCAAGGGAAACACGGCGATCATCCGTGGCGTGCCCGGCTTGAACGGCGCACCCATCATGGCCACCGACCTGCGCGCGTCAGCCAGCCTGGTGCTTGCAGGCCTGGTAGCTGACGGGGAGACGCTCATCGACCGTGTTTACCATATCGACCGCGGCTATGAGATCATCGAGGAGAAGCTCAGCGGGCTGGGAGCGCGCATCAAGCGGGTTTGACCGAAATCACACTGTTGTCTATTGGCTGACCGTAGCGCTGATGACCTCAACCCGGACCCACCGGCTCAGTTCGCTGGCGTTATTGAGACTGAAACCGAGCCTTACATGATCCTGTTTCCCGCCACCAAGCGGACCGGCGTAGGTTTTCTGCCCCTGCCGGGTCTGGCCCTGGTCGTCCAGCCAGGCGTAACTGAACACGATGTTTCTGATCGGCACCTGGGTGAGGTTGCCGAACTGAATCCAGACGCGGTTGCGGTCATCCACCGCCGCACGTGAGCCGACGTAGCGGGAAGGATTATTCTGCAGATCCAGCAGAACCAGTTCGCGTGATGCCGCCTGGCTGGCTTCGGATTCCGACTGCGCCGCGACCTTGAAGTGCTCCATGGCGCTGTTCATGTCTCCCTGGTTCTTGTCCAGCATGCCCAGCACGTAATGCGCTTCGGCGGTTGGCATCAGTTCCAGGCTACGGTCCAGGCTGGAGCGGGCCCGGTCTTCCTGGCCCAGCTTGTATTGCATCTGGCCTGAGCGCAGGTAGCCATAAAAAAATCCGGGATTGGCGCGAACCGCTTTTTCATACGACGCCAGCGCCCGCTTGGGTTGTTCATCGAGGGCATAAATGTCGCCCTGCAATCCGTGGAACAGCGATTCCCGCGGTTCGATGGCCATCGCCCGGTTCAACTGTTCCTGGGCCTCGTCCATCTTGCCGTCAGTGACGGCTTTTTTTGCCTTGTCGAACGCTTCGTAGGCCGGCTTTACCCTCTGCAGGTAGGCGGTTTTCTGACGGTAACGTTCCCTGCCGATATCTCCGCCGGCAGGCAGGTCCTGGGCCGTTTTCTGGTTATTTCTGACCCGCTCGACCGAGGGAGGATGCGATGCGAACAGGCCGCTGACCCAGTCCGGGTTTTTCTCCCGGGACAGCTCGACAAACGTTTCCTGCAGTTCGACGGCGCCCTGTGGATCGTAGCCGGATTCGGACATGTACAGCATGCCGTACTCGTCGGCTTCCCGTTCTGCATCACGGCCGTATTTCTGGGTCATCAACTGGGCGCCGAGTGCCGGCACCATCATCGCGACTTCCCTTGCCGCTTGCGAATCTATGGTACTGCCGAGAATCACCATGCTTACGACCGCGCCGGCCTGTGTGAGCATGCCCTTGGATTGTGCGCGGGCCCCATGTGCCGCATCGGAGTGAACAATTTCGTGGCCCAGGACGGCCGCCAGTTCGGCTTCCGAATCCAGTTCGGTCAGCAAGCCCCGGTTGATGACGATTTTTCCACCCGGCAGGGCCCAGGCATTGGGAATGGAATCGTTGAGTATGCTGAATTCGTAGTCCAGTTCTTCCTTTCGCCTGGCCTGGCTGGACAGGCGCCCTCCAACTTCATTGACGTAAGCGGTCAGTTCCGGATCGAGAATGAACTCCCCGCCCTGGGACTGCTTCATCGGGGCATACATCTGGGAACCGACCTGCTGTTCCCAGTCAGCACCATATATCTGGAAATTCCTTTCTCCGGTGACCGGATTGACCGAGCATGCAGTCAGGCTGATGATTACAACGAGGAATGAAAGAAACCGTTTTGTCATCGGAATTCTCCGCGGGTCATTCAGGGATGGAGTTGATTGTCGGACTCTAACTTCAAAGGGGCTGAACATCTTTTTTCGTCAACGAAAACCGAACCTTCGCTGCATTCGACCCGGTGCCTGGAAAATAATTCCACGGTCGCCACAACCAGATCATGCTCCCTGGGTGACAGTCTCGCGGCCAGGCTCTGTGGGCAGTCCCCGGCTTCAACCGGAATGACAACCTGGGAGATGACAGGGCCGCCATCAAGTTCTTCGGTGACGAAGTGAATGCTGGCGCCGTGTTGCCGGTCCCCCGCCTCGATGGCCCTGCGATAGGTGTCCGTTCCTCGATACAGGGGCAGCAGCGAAGGATGCAGGTTAATCAGCATGCCCCGGAAGGGTTCCAGCACGGCCCGGCCGATGATTCGCATGAAGCCGGCCAACACCACCAGGTCTGGCTGCTTCGCCGCAATCAGCACGGCCAGAGCCTGGTCAAATTCTTCCCGGCTGGCAAAATCGCCGTGAGGCAGCACGCTGCTGCTGATACCGGCGCGCGCCGCACGCTCAAGCCCAGCTGCATCCGCCACGTTGCTGATCACGTGCGTGATATCGATCTCCAGCCGGCCTGAATCCCGTGCGTCAATCAGGGCCTGCAGATTACTGCCGCCGCCAGAGATCAGGACCGAGATTTTCAGCGGGCGAGTCATGAGTTGTACTGCACCAGCGAATCCGCTTCAGCCAGCACCACGCTACCCATGTCGAAGCAGTCGATCTCCATCGATTGGGCCTGTGAGCACACACTGCCGGCTTCCGGTTCCGGGACGATCATCACCATACCCACGCCGCAGTTAAAAGTCCTGAGCATTTCGCTGTCCTCGATGGCGCCATTTTCCTGCAGCCAGGCAAATGCCTCGGGCATTTTCCAGGCACCGGTATCGACCTTGATCCCCAGGCCCTGCGGAAGAATCCGGACGATGTTCTCAGTCAGGCCGCCCCCGGTGATGTGCGCCAGGCCGTCGATCCCCCGCGACCTGAGCATCTCAAGCACTGGTTTCACGTAGATTCGGGTGGGGGCAAGCAGGGCGTCTCCCAGGCTCACGGGTGATCCCCCGGGTCCGCCAATGGTCGATTCGAGATCTGCTCCTGACCGCTCGATGACTTTCCTGATCAATGAATATCCGTTTGAGTGCGGCCCGCTCGAGGCCAGCCCCAGGATTCTGTGCCCCGCCGCAATCCGGCTGCCATCCAGTAACCGGGAGCGTTCGACCGCGCCCACCGAAAAACCGGCAAGGTCGTATTCCCCTTCGCCATACATTCCGGGCATCTCCGCTGTTTCGCCGCCGATCAGGGCGCAACCGGCCTGCATGCAACCCTCGGCGATACCCTCGATCACAGCCTGTGCTTCGTCCAGGTGCAACTTGCCGGTTGCAAAGTAATCCAGGAAAAACAGGGGCTCAGCGCCACAGGTAAGGATGTCGTTGACGCACATCGCAACCAGGTCAATACCAATGGTGTCGTGGCGACCCAGTTGACGGGCCAGGACAAGCTTGGTTCCCACGCCGTCCGTGCCGGATACCAGCAGCGGCTCCCGCCAGCGGCCGAGGTCCATTTCGAACAGGGCGCCGAATCCACCCAGGCCCGTCAGCACTTCCGGGCGCAGGGTGCTTTTTACAGCGGGCTTTATCCTTTCAACCAGCTCATTGCCGGCGTCGATGTCCACACCGGCATCTCGGTAAGACAGGCTTTCCTTGGGATAATTCATGTCATTCAAATGGCTTCTGAAAAGAGCCATATGGTATCTTATTTATTCGTTCCGCACCCGGTACCCCATGAGAACTTTATTATTGATTTTGCTGCTGGCGGCTGTTCCTTTTTCGGGCAGCCAGGCGGCCGAGATTGACATCTACAAAGGCGAGGCCGTCGTGGAAAACAAGGATGCGGGCGTTCGCCGCCGCGCATTGCCGTTGGCGCTCAGCCACGTTTTCCAGAAAATCAGCGGGTTGAGGTCATTTGAAGACTATCCGCAGGTTGAACCGGCCCTGGGTAATGCTGCATCCATCCTGGTTGCTTTTTATTACCGGAACGTCACCGTGGTATTGGCCGATGGCACCGAAATCGAGGAGCTTCGCCTGGTAGCAGAATTCTCAAGGGAAAAAGTCGATGAAATGGCTCGTTCGCTGCAACTTCCGCTGTGGCCGGTGGAACGGGATCCCCTGGTTCTCTGGGTGGTCGTGGATGATGGCCTGGACCGGCGCATCATGCCGGTCGAATTTTCTTATGTCTGGGAGTCCGTCGGCAATACCGCCCAGTGGCGGGGCCTTCTCCTTGACTGGCCGTCGCCGGACGAAGAAGGGCAGTTTATCGTCGATGCCCAGTTACTCTGGGGTGGTTACACGGAGGATCTCGGCATGGAGCCCGGTACGGGCGCAATGATCGTGGCGGCTCGCCGGGAAGGGCCGGCATGGAGCGTTCGGGTCAACCTGTCGTACGGGGGTGAAAACTGGACCTGGCGAGTCCAGGACATCGACCTGCAGACGGCCATGACAGAGAGCATGCAGCAATCCATTGATCTGATTGCATCAGCCAATGCCATTGCGGCGTCGGACCTTGGTATCTGGAACTACCCGATCACGGTATCCGGCGTCAATAACTCGGGCGAGTATGAGCGCTGTCTCGCTTATCTCCAAAAACTCAGCATCGTCAGCCACGTGTCCGTTGTGTCGGCCTGGAACGGCCGCATCACTTTCGACCTGGAATTGAGCGCGTTGCCCACCTACCTGGAGGAGGTGCTGGCCGATGGCGGCGTGCTGGAGCGGGATGAAAATGAAGAATCCTACTATTTCAGTGATTGAGCCTGTTTCCGCATGAGTGAGTCACGCAACTGGTTCGTGCTTGTCCTGGTCATCATACTGGGCTGGCTGATCTACGCGCTGGCGCCGGTGATCACACCTTTTGTGATTTCAGCTGGCCTGGCTTTCCTTGGTGATCCGCTGGTAGACCGACTGGAACGGGTCAGGTTCATCCGTTGGCAGATCAGCCGCACTGTTGCCGTCGTGCTGGTTTTTGTGTTGATCTCGGCATTTTTGTTCCTGGTCCTGTTTTTCCTGTTGCCGCTGTTGCGGGAACAGGTTGAGCGCGCGGTTGAAAATGCTCCCGCGATGTTCGAGTGGCTGGCTGGCACAGCAGTTCCATGGATGCAGCAAAACCTGGGGCTGGCGACCTTTGACCTGGATACCGAAAGCCTGGCAGAGGCACTCAAAACCTATTGGAAAGAAGCCAGTAGCGCCCTGCTGGGGGTGCTGGGAACGGTATCCCGGGGTGGGCAGGCCGTGCTCAACTGGCTGATGAACCTGGTCCTGGTGCCGGTAGTGACGTTTTACCTTTTGCGTGATTGGGATGCCCTGGTGGAAGGCGTGCGCACCCTGATCCCGCGAAATGCCGAGCCGGTTGTCAGCCAGCTTTGCCGCGAAATTGAGGAAGTCCTGGGTGCTTTCATACGCGGTCAGCTGATGGTCATGATCGCGTTAGGCCTGATATATACCCTGGGGCTTTGGCTGGTGGGGCTTGATCTCGCCCTGATTATCGGCATGGGGGCCGGCTTGTTGAGCATTGTTCCCTACCTCGGAACCTTCGTCGGCGTGGTTGCTGCCCTTATCGCAGCAGTATTCCAGTTCCAGGACCTGCTTCATCCTGTGCTGGTGCTCGCTGTTTTCGCTGCGGGGCAGTCACTGGAAGGCATGGTGCTGACGCCCAAGCTGGTGGGTGACCGCGTGGGATTGCATCCGGTAGCCGTGATCTTTGCGGTTCTGGCGGGTGGTCAGCTGTTTGGTTTCCTGGGTATTCTGCTGGCGCTGCCGGTGGCTTCGGCGCTGAATGTACTGGTTGGATACATGCACCAGAAATACCGGGAAAGCGAATTGTATCTCCGGGAAAGCAGAGGCGGGAAGGGCAGCTGAATGTTGTTTTCGCCACAGATACCGCTACAGCTGGAACCGAGAAGGCCGGATCGATTCGAGGATTTCCTGGCCGGCCCCAATGCCGGCGTGCTTGCGTCGGTTGTGGGCCTGCTGGATGAGCCGGGTGGCAGCCTGTTCATTTCCGGGCCCGACGGCACCGGAAAATCCCATTTGCTCAACGCCTTGTGCCATTCAGCCCGGGAAAGGGGCATGGCGGCATTCTACATCGCATTGAGTAAGCTTCCCGAAGAGGCAGCCGCCAGTCTCGAAGGTCTGCGCGTGCTCGATTTGGTGTGTGTTGACGACCTTGACAGCGTCGCCGGGAATCCTGCCTGGGAAAAGGCCTTATTCGCCTGTTTCAACGAGGTGCGCTCTGCCCAGGGGCGGTTGCTGGTCAGCAGTAAAAAGCCTCTGTCGAATCTGGAGTTCACCCTGCCTGACCTGGCTTCGAGGCTGGCCTGGGGAGTGCGCCAGAACCTGCAGTTGCCGGATGATGAAGGCAAGTTGGAAATCCTGAGGCAACGTGCCAACGCGCTGCGGATCGAAGTCCCCGAAGAAGTTCAGAATTACCTGATAAAGCACGGCAAACGCGACATGGCCTCACTGCTGCAGACGCTGGAGCAATTAAAAGACGTCGCCTTTGCAGAGAAAAGAAAGATAACAGTGCCCATGGCCCGGAAGATCCTCCGGGCCTGAGCATGGATTTTATTTCTTGAAGGTTATGCGATTGTCGATAACCAGCCCTTCAGTTGTAAAACTCAGCGTCGACGTGCTTCTGTCCGCAATATCCCTGAACGCGCTGGCAGCCGCCTCCTCGATTTCGCTGGTATTTTCGTCGTGCACCGAGCCTTCGGTGTCAGGCACGTTGTAAGCATTTTTTACCTGGCTGGAAAACAGATCTCTGTACTCCAGGTATGCACTCATGTCGTAACTGGCTGACATGAACATACCTTCGGGGCCGCTTTTCTGTTTGAGAAAACCGGGGAGGCTTTCCTCTTCGCCTTCTCCCAGGGAGATGCCAATCGCGTTCTTCGACATTGCCGCATAAGCGGTGATTCCAGGTGCGGGAATCATGTTTTCAGGCAGTCGCACCGGGGGATCACCCGGCGTGATGGCCAGTGTCGAAAGGTCGGGCACCAACATCTGGGCCATTCCCACCAGCATCTGCGGCTGCTCGACATGCAGTGCAAGATGGCCGCGGGCGTCTTCCGGAACGGTTTGCCGGCCGAGCATAAACTCGGTCAGGCTGACCCTGATTCCGCGGAAATTGTTCAGGAACGGCGGCATCGGCTGGTTCAACTGGGCCAGGGCTTCGGTAGCCTTCAGGTTAAGCTCGGCGAGGTGTTCGCACTGGTAAGGATTGGTGCTGATCTCGGTGGCCTTTTCGACCAGGAAATCGCGAACGGGTCCGAATTTCAGTCCAAAGGCGAATTCCACGACTTTTTCGGACAAGCCATTCACCATCGGAATCTCCGAGACCAGCGACATCAAGCGACCGGCCAGTGAATCTGGTGTTTCCATCCGGTACTGCATGGCGACCGCGGTTTCAGTGAGATCCTGCACACCCAGGGTCATGCGGGGAGCGCTATTCGCTATCCCGTGCAATTCCGCGACGCATTCCGGCGTCAATGGTGCGTGAGAGACATGCGCTGATGAGGCCATCGCCCGGCCTGCCAGGGAGTCCGGCTGCACGAGGGCATCAATCATCCCGTGCGTGTCCAGGATACCCGAACCGTATGGCGTGTAGTCCTGGGCTCTGTTCAGTTCGGCCAGCCTGGCGCGGGCGTCGCTTTCTGCCGGCATTTCAAGCCCCAGGAATGCGGGTAGCAGTTCTGTCTCGGCCACCAGCGGCAAAATACCGATCGCCACGTGATCTTCGAGAATGGAGATATAAATGCCTGCCGGGACTTCACCGGAGTCGTCGTCACTTACTTTCCAGTACGAAACGCCCTGGTATTCCTGTTCCGGGGCCGTTACGCCCGCTTTGTCCATTACTCTCAGAACGGTTGCTCTCAACGCCGCCGGATCAGACAAGCCCAGCCGCACGACCGGGAATGCACCCACGCCGTAGATAACTTTGTGTGCGCGCAGGTCGAATCCCATGCTTTCCATGCCTGCACGATTCAGCTTGCCGTCAAGTTCCGATACCAGCGCATGAGCGATTTTTTCTCCCGGGTCGGTGTCGCCGGGATTCTCAGAAGATTCCATGGTGGCCCTGGTCTGGCTCAACTGTTCCTGCATGGCGTCGAGTACCGGCTGTGCTTTTGCCAGGTAGCTGTCCAGGACGTCTTCAGGGATGGGTTCGAGGTTGGCTGCGAGGTAGGGTGTATCTGCCGGAACGAATGCAAGCAGGTCATTGCTGCCGGAATCAGAAACGGCTGCAACCTGTTCGTCGCTCTTCCCGCAAGCTGCGATGACAAGCAGCGCTGTCAGTGCCAGGGTGAATATTCGCAAATGGGTCATTTCAGTTTTCCAATAGTTCTATGTGTAAAGGTGTTATACCACACTACAACACTAAAGACAAACCCTTTTATGAAATGATGGCCCGGTTCAGCGCGTCCAGCCTTTCAGGCGTGCCGATGTCATCCCAGGCGCCCGTAAAAACCTCCCCTGTGACCAGCTGGTCGGTCATTGCGGTCTTCAGCAGTGGAACGACAGAAAATTTGCCCGGCTTGCAGGAATCGAACAACCGCGGGTTATAAACTCCGATGCCGCTGAATGTCAGCCGCTCATCCCCGTTTTTCCTGATCCGGCCGCAGTCCAGTGCAAAATCACCCTTCGGGTTGTGCCCTGGATTGGGCACCATGACCAGGTGGGCCCAGTCACATTTTACGGCCCGCAGGCGGGAGAAAGAATAGTCCGTCCAGACGTCGCCGTTAATGACCAGGAAAGGTGCAGAACCCAGCAGGGGGAGCGCTTTGAAAATACCGCCACCTGTTTCCAGGGCTTCGGGTTGCTCATCGGACCAATGGATATGTACCCCCCAGCGCTCACCGTCCCCCAGTGCTGCTGGCAACTGCGAACCGAGGTGGCCCTGGTTGATTACAATTTCCCGGAAACCGCCGGAGGCCAGCGCTTCCAGGTGGTATTCGATCAGCGGCTTTCCGGCAATAGGCACCAGCGGCTTGGGTACTTCGTCCGTCAGCGGCCGCAGGCGTTCACCCCGGCCGGCGGCAAGAATCATGGCGCGCAATGTTTTTGCTCCAACATCAGGTTGAACTCCTGGAATTCGGGATACCGGGGCAGCACATCAAGCAGGTACTGGTAGAAACGCGGGATCATTTCCACGTAGCCCTGCTTACCGTCGCGGTGCCTCAGCCGGGCGAAAATGCCCACTATTTTCAGGTTACGCTGCAAACCCATCCAGTCGCAGCTGCGAATCCATTCTTCACGGGTGCTTTCAACCGGCAGCAGGTCGTACGCGGCAGACATCCAGGCATCCAGTCTTGACCTGGGCCAGGCGACGTAGCGATCCCAGATCAGTGATGCCAGGTCATAACTCAGGGGTCCGCGCAGGCCGTCCTGGAAATCGATGATGCCGGGACCCGCCGGTGTTTCCAACAGGTTGCAGGAATGAAAATCCTTGTGGACGAATACCTGGGGCTGGTTCAGCGCCGACGTGACCAGTAATGAACATACCTGGTTCCACAAGACCAGTTCATGGTCGCTCATCGGTCTTTGCCGGTGGACGTCCAGGTACCAGGATTTGAACAGGTCGAGCTCGGCCAGAAGGGCCTGGGTGGAGTAGTGCGGCAAACCCTGTGTATCCACCCGCCTCGCCAGGCCATCGAGTAAACCGAACAGTTCCGGGAAAATCGCATCCACGGTGCTTTCGTTAATCAACTCGCGATACAGGGTGTCGCCGAAATCTTCCAGCAGGCCAAAACCTTCATCCAGGTCGAAAGAAAGAATCGAAGGTGCATGCAATCCGGCAGATTTGAGCCGGTGGGCAATGTCCACGAAAGGGGCTGAATTTTCCTTCTCCGGGGGTGCATCCATCAGGATGACCGAGCGCAGTCCGTCGTGGAACCGGAAATAGCGCCTGAAGCTTGCATCACCGGATACCGGCTCCAGCCTGACTTCATCCAGCCCCAACTGGCTTGCTGCCCAGGACGCCGCAGCTGTTTGCCGGGAGTCGGCTGGCGCCTGTACACCCGTGTTTTTCAGTGTCATCGGTACATTCTGCCGCAATCGTGGTTGACTTGAAATGGTATGGCGTTGAAACAGTACTTATATGGTACTATATAAGGATGCTGAGGATTTCAAAATTGACCGACTATGCCATTTTGATGATGGTGGAGATGACCCGTGATGGCGGGATGCTGAACGCACATGCGGTGGCAGAGCGCATCCACGTGGAGACGCCCACTGCCAGCAAAGTCTTGAAACTCCTGGCAGGGGGCGGACTGCTGGAATCCTACCGCGGCGCCAACGGCGGCTACCGCGTAAACCGCGAGGCAGCTGATATCAGCGTGGCTGAAATCATCGCGGCGATAGAAGGACCAATAGCCATGACCGAATGCAGTGTAGAGGAAGGACTATGCAGCCAGGAAGACCAGTGCGAACTGCGGGGCAACTGGCAACGGATCAGCCTGGCGGTGGCGCAGGCGCTGCGGGAAGTCAGTCTCGCAGAAATGTCCGCACCCATGGGTGGCAAAGCCAACCCACTGCAAATTACAACCCTGAACACCGCTTGAACGGGCCAAAAAATCATGAGTAATGATCAGACGACACCGGATACGAGTTCTGTAGACCATTTCGTCCAGCAGAAATACCGCCACGGATTTGTCACCGATATCGAATCCGAAACGGTTCCGCCAGGCCTTAACGAGGACGTGGTGCGGTGGATTTCAGCACGCAAGGAAGAGCCGGAATGGCTACTGGAATGGCGCCTCCAGGCCTATCGCCTCTGGCTGGAAATGCAACAGCCGAACTGGGCCCATTTGCAGATCGACCCGGTCGATTTCCAGGCTATTTCCTATTTCTCCGCACCCAAGTCCGACAAGGATCGCCCCCAAAGCCTGGATGAAGTCGATCCGAAATTGCTGGAAACCTACGACAAGCTGGGTGTTCCGCTGCACGAGAGGGCCCGGCTGGCCGGAGTAGCAGTGGATGCGGTGTTCGATTCGGTGTCCGTGGGTACCACCTTCCGTGAAGAGCTCAAGAAGGCAGGCGTTATTTTCTGTTCGTTTTCCGAAGCGGTCAGGGATTACCCCGAGTTGGTGCAAAAATACCTCGGCAAGGTCGTGCCGCCGCGGGATAATTTTTTCGCTGCGCTCAACTCGGCTGTCTTTTCCGACGGCAGCTTTGTGTACATTCCCAGGGGTGTGCGCTGCCCGATGGAATTGAGCACCTACTTCAGGATCAACGCAGCCGAAACGGGACAGTTCGAGCGAACCCTTATCGTTGCCGAAGACAGCAGCTATGTCAGTTACCTGGAAGGCTGCACGGCCCCGATGCGTGATGAAAACCAACTGCATGCTGCTGTGGTGGAACTGGTCGCGCTGGAAGACGCGGAGATCAAGTACTCGACGGTGCAGAACTGGTATCCCGGGGACGAAAATGGCGTCGGTGGAATTTACAACTTCGTCACCAAGCGCGGCGACTGTCGCGGCGACCGTTCAAAGATTTCGTGGACCCAGGTGGAAACCGGGTCGGCCATCACCTGGAAGTATCCGTCCTGCGTGCTTCGAGGCGAAAGCTCGGTGGGCGAATTTTATTCAGTGGCGCTCACCAACAACTTCCAGCAGGCGGACACCGGCACCAAGATGATCCACATCGGTAAAGATACCAAGAGCAAGATCATCTCCAAGGGGATCTCAGCCGGGAAAGGGCAGAACGCCTACCGCGGCCTGGTCAGGGTCGCGAAAAAGGCGGAAAACGCCCGTAACTTCACCCAGTGCGATTCCATGTTGATCGGAAAAGGTTGTGGCGCACATACATTCCCCTACATCGAAGTCGGTAATCCCACCGCGAAAGTAGAGCATGAAGCCACCACTTCGCGGATTGGGGAAGACCAGCTGTTCTACTGCCTGCAACGGGGCATTTCGGAAGAAGACGCGGTTTCAATGATCGTCGACGGTTTCTGCAAGCAAGTGTTCCGTGAATTGCCAATGGAATTCGCGGTTGAGGCCAAGGCCCTGCTCGAGGTCAGCCTCGAAGGCGCCGTGGGTTAATTAAATGGAAAAATGGGGTCTTAAAAAAAGGGGTCAGGTTAACTTTTTTGCGGTCTGTGTAGCGAAGCTACTTTGACCACAAAAAAGTTAACCTGTCCCCTTTTTTTAAGACCCCTTTTTTTAATAAACAAGGTTCAAGTTATGCTGGAAGTCAACAATCTACACGCCACGGTCGGTGGGAAGCCCATACTGAAAGGGCTGGATCTGAATATCGGGGATGGGGAGATCCATGCCATCATGGGCCCCAACGGCGCAGGCAAGAGCACGCTGGGGAACGTGATTGCAGGTCGGGAAGGCTATGATGTCACGGCCGGCGAGGTGATCTACCGGGGTAAAAACCTGCTCGAGCTGGAGCCCGAAGAGCGCGCCTGTGAAGGCGTTTTTCTCGCTTTTCAGTACCCGGTCGAAATTCCGGGCGTAAACAATACCTATTTCCTGCGGGCTGCCCTGAACGCTCAGCGCAAATACCGCGACCAGCCCGAGCTTGATTCGATGCAGTTTCTAAAGCTGGTCCGCGAGAAGCTCGAGATACTCCATGTTTCGGACGACCTTTTACATCGCGCGGTCAACGAGGGTTTTTCCGGCGGCGAAAAGAAACGTAACGAGATTTTCCAGATGGCTGTTCTGGAGCCTACCCTGGCCATCCTGGATGAAACCGATTCCGGCCTCGACATCGACGCGCTGCGCCTGGTGGCCGAAGGTGTCAACCGGCTGAGAAGTGAAGACCGCTCGATGATCGTGGTAACCCACTATCAGCGCTTGCTGGACTACATCGTTCCTGATGTCGTACACGTGCTGTCTGATGGCAAAATCGTGGCCAGCGGCGACGCCAACCTGGCACTCAAACTCGAAGACGAAGGTTACGCCTGGCTTGAACAGGGCGGTATCGGAGCAGTGGCGGGACAATGACTCAGTCTACTCACCCACTGATCGAACAGTGGTCAGATGAATTCCGGTCCCTGCAATTTCCGACGGCGCCGGTCTGGTTGCAGGAGTTACAGGAAAGTGCCGCCGGTGAATTTGCGTCAGCGGGTCTTCCCGGCCGAAAGACCGAGGCCTGGAAATATACGCCGTTGCGGGTGCTGGAAAACCGTGCCCCGGCCGTGGTGCGTGCGATGCGGGAAGACGCCCCCTGTGAAGCTATTCCCGAGTCACTGTCCGGTTCCGGCTCACTCAATGTGGTCTTTCTGGACGGATGCCTGCACGGAGATCTGCCTGCGGCACCCGATGGTATAACACTGCTTCCGCTCATCGACGGCCTGGGTGTGTTCGAGCATGAACTTCGAAAGCTGATCACCGCTACTGATATGGCAGGCACCGGCCGTATGTTTGCAGCGCTCAACACGGCTTTTCTCGAGCAGGGGCTGGTGATTCATGTGGGCAAGAACATGAATGCGGGCACACTGCACTTGCGTTGGGCGTTCAGTAAAGAAGGTTCCGCAGGGTTCGGAAACACCCGCGTGTTGGTGCTCCTCGAGGAAGGGGCGCAACTGGACATCGTCGAGCAGTTCGAGAGCGTTGCGGATTTTTCCGGCAGTCTCAATATCGTTATGCAGGCAGATCTTGCCCCGGGTTCCTCCCTGGTGCAGACCCGTGTCCTGCGCGAGTCAGATGAGGCCGTCGTGCTGACTTCTACCCAGGTGGAGCAGTCTGCCGAAAGTTCTTACCAGTACAATGGGTTTGACCTGGGCGGAGGGCTGGTCCGTCATGAGTTCCACAGCAGGCTGGCTGGAGAAGGCGCCAAAGCCGGGTTCGACGGCGCGTTCGTGCTGGACCGGAAACGTCACGTGGACAATCACATCAGCGTGGACCATGCTGCGCCGGGTTGCAGCAGCAGCCAGTTCTTCCGGGGTGTGCTGGGTGACCGGAGCAGGGGCGTTTTCAATGGCAAAGCGTTGATCCGGCCGGGCTCGGATGATTCCGTCGTACACCAGTCAAATGCGAACCTGCTGCTTTCCCGGTTGGCGGAAATCGACACCAAGCCTGAACTGGAGATTTACGCAGACGAGGTGGAGGCCAGCCACGGCGCCACGGTCGGTCAACTTGATGAAGATGCCGTGTTTTACCTGCGTACGCGGGGTTTGAGCGACGCCCGGGCGCGCCGCCTGTTAACCATGGCATTCTGCCGGGCGGTGACGGATCGCCTCGCAGACCGTGAGCTGGCAGAAAAACTGGCCGGCCTGGTGGATGAGGCCATGCCTGAGTCCATTCCTTTCGGGCAGGAACTGCAGTGAGCGTTGTCCGGCCTTTCAACGTCGAGCAAGTCCGCTCGGATTTTCCGGTGCTGACCCGGAAAGTACATGGTAAACCCCTGGTATATTTCGATACCGCGGCATCGGCCCAGCGGCCTGCAGCCGTGATCGAAGCCATTGATGACTTCTACCGGCAGCACAATGCGAATGTTCACCGCGGTGTTCATTCGCTGAGCCAGGAAGCCACGGATCTCTACGAGGGCGGCCGCAAGAAACTGGCGGACTTCATCAACGCGGCATCCGACCGGGAAATTGTTTTCACCAGGGGCACCACCGAAGCCATCAACCTGGTGGCACAGAGTTTTTTGCGGCCCGGGCTCAACCCGGGCGACGAAATCCTGGTCTCGCACATGGAGCATCATGCCAACATCGTTCCCTGGCAGATGCTGTGTCAGCAGACCGGCGCCGTGTTGAAAGTCATCCCGATCAATCAGCGCGGAGAACTTGAAATTGAATCACTGTCGGACCTCCTGACCGAACGGGTCAAACTGCTTGGCCTGGTCCACATTTCCAACGCACTGGGAACCGTCAATCCGGTTGCAGAAGTTTGCCGCATGGCGAAGAAGTCCGGCGTCCCGGTGCTGATCGACGGAGCACAGGCCATGCCCCACATGCCCGTGGATGTGCAGGCGCTGGGTTGTGATTTTTACTGCCTCTCCGGCCACAAGATGTACGGGCCGACAGGGATAGGCGCTTTGTGGGCCCGTGAGGCAACCCTGGAAGCCATGCCGCCCTGGCAGGGCGGTGGTGAAATGATCCGCCGGGTTACTTTTGAAAAAACGACCTGGAACGATGTTCCGGCGAAGTTCGAGGCCGGCACTCCCCATATAGCGGGAGCGATAGGATTGGGAGCGGCGGTCGATTACCTGTCGTCATTCGATCCGGCAGAAATTGCCGTGCACGAAAATACCGTGCTGGAGTATGCAAGCCAAAGGCTGCAGGAGATAGAGGGCCTGGAAATCATCGGCACGGCGCACCACAAGGCGGGCGTCATCAGTTTCACGCTGAAGGACGTCCACCCGCATGACCTGGGAACGGTGATCGACCATTACGGAATCGCTATTCGCACCGGCCACCATTGCGCCATGCCGGTTATGCAATTCTTCGGTGTTCCTGCTACTGCCCGGGTGTCATTCGGGCTCTACAACACGGTAGGTGAGGTGGACGCGCTGGTCGAGGCGCTGTTCAGCGCCAGGGAAATGTTTGCCTGAATCAGTCCTCGGCGAGTTCGATGTGGGTAACCCGCTGGAAGCCACGTGGCAGTTTGCGCCCACGGTGTGCGCGGTCACCCCGAAAGTGTTCGATGTCTTTGGCGCCCATCCTCAGGTAGCGCTGTCCCGCCCACACCAGAATTTCCTGTTTCTCAGCCATCACCGCCAGGCCTAACATGGATTCTTCGCCGGCCTTGAGCCGCTTGGGCGGGATATTGATCAACTTGTTTCCTTTGCCCTTGGAGAGTTCGGGCACGTCCTCGAGCGGGAATGCCAGCAGGTATCCGTCCGTCGTGGCGCAAATAATGGTGTTCGACGCCTCGGGGTCAAAACTGACCGGCATGACCGGCCTGGCGCCCTGTGGAACCGTCAGGGCGGCCTTACCGGCTTTGACCCGGCTGTGGAGATTTCCCAGTTCGGTGACGAATCCGTAGCCGAAGGAACTGGCCAGGATGATTTTCCGGTTTGCCGAACCCGCCAGCGTGTACAGGAAACTTTCTCCGGGCTGGATCGTAAACCGGCTGGAGAGGGGTTCACCCAGGCTTCGGGCCGATGGCAGTGAATGCGCCGAAAGCGAGAATGCCCTGCCGCGTGAGTCCAGGAAAACTGCCTGTTCATTGCTGCGACCGCGTGCAGAATGCTGGTACTCATCCCCGGCTTTGTAATTGAGTGAAGTCGGGTCGATTTCATGGCCCTTGGCCGAGCGCACCCAGCCTGACCGGGACAGTACGACTGTGACAGGTTCCGACGGCACCAGGTCTTCCTGGCGGAGCGCCTGGGCGGCGTCCCTGCGCACCAGTATTGAGCGCCGGTCATCGCCAAAAACTTCCGCGTCTTCCAGCAGTTCTTTCTTGATCAGGGTTCTCAGGCGGGCTTTCGAGCCCAGGATTTTCTCCAGTTCGGCCCGTTCGTCGGACAGCAGGTCCTGCTCGTCGCGGATCTTCATTTCCTCGAGCTTGGCCAGGTGCCTGAGTTTCAGTTCGAGAATGGCTTCCGCCTGGGTTCCGGTAATTCCAAAACGCTTCATCAATACCGGCTTGGGCTTGTCTTCATGACGGATGATGTAAATGACTTCATCGATATTGAGATAGGCGACCAGCAATCCTTCCAGGATATGCAAGCGGTCAACCACCTGGTCCAGGCGATAGTTGAGACGCCGGGTGACCGTTTCCATGCGGAACTTCAGCCACTGCTTCAGCAAGTCCCTGAGGTTGAGCAACTGGGGCTTGCCGTTGATTCCGATGATGTTCAGATTCGCGCGATAGTTCTTTTCCAGGTCGGTCGTTGCGAACAGGTGCTTCATCAGCTGCCCGATATCCACGCGGTTGGAGCGCGGAACAATGACCAGGCGCGTCGGATTCTCGTGATCCGACTCGTCCCTCAGGTCTTCGACCATCGGCAATTTCTTCGCCTGCATCTGTGCCGCGATCTGCTCCAGTACCTTGGCGGGAGATACCTGGTGTGGCAGGGCCGTGACCACGATCTCGCCGTTCTCTTTTTCCCAGACCGCCCGCATTTTCACTGAGCCGTTGCCGGTCTCGTACATCGCCAGCAGATCTTCCGGCGGGGTGATGATTTCGGCGTCGGTCGGGTAGTCAGGGCCCTTGATGTGTTCGCACAACTCGGACACGGTTGACTTGGGGTGCTCGAGCAGGCGGATGCAGGCAGAGACCACCTCGCGAAGATTGTGCGGAGGAATGTCCGTTGACATTCCCACGGCGATGCCTGTGCTTCCGTTTAGCAGCACGTTCGGCAGGCGCGACGGCAGCATCAGCGGCTCCTTCATGGTGCCGTCGAAATTGGGTCCCCAGTCCACCGTGCCCATGCCCAGTTCCCGCAACAGTGTCCTGGCGTACGCGGTCAGCCTGGACTCGGTGTAGCGCATTGCCGCGAACGACTTGGGATCGTCAGGGGAGCCGAAATTTCCCTGTCCATCGACCAGCGGGTACCGGAAAGCAAACGGCTGGGCCATCAACACCATCGCCTCGTAGCAGGCGCTGTCTCCATGGGGATGGAACTTGCCGATGACGTCGCCCACGGTGCGGGCGGATTTCTTGTGCTTGGAGGTGGCGCTGAGCCCGAGTTCACTCATGGCATAGACAATCCGCCGCTGGACCGGCTTCATACCGTCGCCAACGTGCGGCAGCGCCCGGTCGAGCACGACGTACATGGAGTAGTCCAGGTAAGCCTTTTCGGCGTAATCTTTGAGCGGGATTTGTTCGTGGTCTGAAAATGACTGGGTGATATCGGTCATGATGGGGTATCAACTCTTGGCCCGGATAACATGGGTATGAAAATAATTGAGAACAGGGTAAACGAAGCGATCCACAGCGCGCCTGCTGCCGAGATCCATAGCTGGTAATTCCGCGGATCCACCAGCGGGAAAAACACCCTGACGGTGGTGGTCAGCACCATGCTCACGAGCAGCAGGGTCATGACCGGCGGGGCCTGGTGCACGTTTCTTCCGGTATGCCCCAGGGTTACCCTGGCCATCATGCTCAGGGTGATGATGCCGATGCCGCCCACGGCAAACGCGTGGACATGCAGGTAATCGGGGACGCCGGTGAAAAGGGACAGCGCGCGCAGCAGAAACCCCAGGTTGATCATGATAAACGCGGCGAACAAGCCCCACAGCAGGGGTTTTTGCCAGATCCCCAGGGTATGCCAGCCATTGACCCGGATGGAGTTCGAGATCAGCAGGGCGGCGGCGAGCAGGGCGCCAATGGCCTGCTGCGGAAAAAAGACTTCAGTGAGCAGGAAAAGCGGATAGAGAATGTAGGTTGCGATGTCGTTCAGGCGGGAGTTTTTCAGTTCCACCGGGTGGTCCAGGCCCCTCTGGGTGAAGAACGGTATGACTCGCCTGCCCATGAACAGCACCATCCCAAGCACGATGTAAAGCCCACCGTAAATCCCCAGCCGCGCACCCTGGTCCCACACGCCTGCCGCTCCCAGGTAAAACGCCAGGTTGGCCAGGGTCAGCAACAGCATGATGATCATGACCGGAATTTGCCTTTTCTGCCGCACCTTGACGATCGGCCGGCCGGTGGCGAATCCCAGGGCCAGCATGAAGAAGGTGTCAGCGATTGCAGCGTACAGAAGATAGTCGGTCCCCACCGCCATCAAGGCCCTTGCCAGCAGCCAGGGGATGAAGATCCACGCCAGCCCGGCCCCAGCGGCCGTTTTTTCCCCGGTCCAGTTCCATGCAGCCGTCAGCAGAAATCCGGCGATGACCGCCATGGCGTAGCCGTAGAGCATCTCGTGCGCATGCCACTGGAACATGGAAATGCCATCGAGTTGTAGTTGGAGTCCGAACCGGTAGATTCCGAGCCAGGTGGCCATCGTGATGATGGCGAACAGCGAAGCGCCCATGAAGAAGGGCCGAAAGCCCCGTAACCATATCGGCCGGGTAGTCAATTAGCGCCCTTGAACAGGCGCCGTGTATCGAAAAAGACGTTGTCACTGGCGATTTTGCCATCGCGGAACGTAAAAAACCTGGCGCCTTCGATGACCACGCCGTTGATACCGGTAAATTTCACGATGATCGCGGCATTATCGTCCTCGATAATCGCTTTCTTCATGTCCAGGTGGGCAATGAAAGGGGAAGTCTCGTTAAGATAGGTTCGCACAGCTTCCTCGCCAACCGCCGGTTCAGCCATCATCGGTCCGGACATCACCGCGTCATCGGTGAACGGCACACTGCCGGCGTCATTTCGGTTGATGGCATCAATAAACAGGTTTATTGCCCGTTCAATTTCCATTCTCTGACTCATTCGGTATTCCTCATATGGTTGCCAGGTTGCCCTTGTCTTCCAGCCAGGCCTTGCGGTCCGGCGCACGCTTTTTGCCCAGCAACATGTCCATTACGCGCTTGGTTGCTGCATGGCTTTCCACCGTCAGCTGCACCAGCCTGCGGGTATCCGGATCCACGGTGCTTTCCCTGAGCTGCAGGGGGTTCATCTCGCCCAGGCCCTTGAAGCGGGTCTCCATGACCTTGCCCTTCTTTTTTTCCGCCAGGATGCGCTCATGGATGCCTTTTCGCTCTTCATCGTCCAGCGCGTAGAAGGTTTCCTTGCCTACGTCAATCCGGTACAGCGGGGGCATTGCCACGAATACATGGCCAGTCTCTACCAGGGCCGTGAAATGCTTCAGGAACAGGGCGCAAAGCAGCGTGGCAATGTGCAGGCCATCGGAGTCTGCATCGGCCAGGATGATGATCTTGCCATAGCGCAGGCCGCTGATCTGGTTGGAGCCCGGGTCCACTCCGATGGCGACTGAAATATCGTGTACCTCCTGGTTACCCAGAACGGATTCAGACTCGACTTCCCAGGTATTGAGTATTTTTCCGCGCAGCGGCAGGATGGCCTGGAATTCCCGGTTTCGCGCCTGTTTGGCGGAACCTCCGGCGGAGTCGCCCTCCACCAGGAACAATTCGGTCCAGGAGAGGTCCTGCGAGGTGCAATCGGCGAGCTTGCCGGGCAGGGCGGGGCCCTGCGTGACTTTCTTTCTCACCACCTTGCGCGCCGATTTCATGCGTTTTTGCGCATTGCTGATGGCCAATTGGGCAATCGCCTCGCCATCGGTGACATTCTGGTTGAGCCACAGGCTGAACGAATCCTTGATGACACCGGAAATGAAGGGCACGCAGGCGCGGGAAGAGAGGCGTTCCTTGGTCTGGCCGCTGAATTGCGGATCTGACAGCTTGACGGAAAGTATGTAGCTGATCTTTTCCCAGATATCGTCCGGAGTCAGCCTGAGGCCGCGCGGAAGCAGGTTGTGGTGCTCACAGAATTCCCTCAGTGCATCGACCAGGCCCGTGCGCAATGCATTGACGTGCGTGCCGCCCTGGGCGGTAGGGATCAGGTTGACATAGCTTTCCTGCAGTTGGCCGCCTTCCGGCATCCAGCACAAGGCCCAGCTGACTTCAGAGTCCGAGCCTTTCATTTCACCGTTGAAGGGTTGTTCCGGCAGGCAACCGTAGCCAAGCAGTTCCGACTGCAGGTAATCGGTAAGGCCTTCCTGGTAACACCATTCTTCTTTTTCGCCGGATTTATCGATGGTCAGTGAAACATTCAGACCCGGGCATAACACGGCTTTAGCCCTCAGCAGGTGCCTAAGCCTTTTCATTGAGAAGTTGGGTGAATCGAAATAAGAAGGATCGGGCCAGAAGCGGATACGCGTGCCGGTATTGCGCTGGCCCACGCTACCGGTCTGTTTGAGCTCGCTGGTCTTGTCGCCGTCGGCAAAGGCCATGTAATGTTCCGCGCCATCGCGCTTGATCCATACCTCGAGCTTGTCGGAGAGGGCGTTTACCACCGAAACACCTACGCCGTGAAGTCCGCCGGCATACTGGTAGTTCTCATCCGAGAATTTGCCCCCGGCGTGGAGCTTGGTGAGGATCAGTTCGACACCGGGAATGCCCTGCTCGGGGTGAATGTCGACCGGCATGCCGCGACCGTCGTCGATGACTTCAACCGAGCCATCCTCGAATACGGTGACTGAAATCTGGCTTGCGTGCCCGGCGAGCGCTTCGTCAACACTGTTATCGATCACTTCCATGGCCAGGTGGTTGGGCCTGGCGGTGTCGGTGTACATTCCTGGGCGTCTTTTGACCGGTTCCAGCCCGGTCAGGACTTCGATGTCTTCTGCGCGGTATTTTTTGCTCATCCTGATTTCGTATCGATCACCGACTCACTTGTGGCGCAAGGGATGTTCACCTGTTTACCAACGGTTTTCAAGTAGCTTGTCGATAACGTACAATGTGGCTCCAGAACTTATCCAATATTTTGACTATAAACAGGCACTATACATACACAGGGTTCTGGCATGGCATCTCTTATTTTCGTAACCGGCGGCGTCGTTTCCTCATTGGGGAAAGGTCTGTCCGCGGCAGCACTGGCGGCTATCCTGGAATCTCGCGGTCTGAAGGTCACGCTGGTTAAGCTCGATCCCTACATCAACGTCGATCCGGGCACCATGAGCCCGTTCCAGCACGGTGAAGTCTATGTGACCGACGATGGCGCCGAGACGGATCTCGACCTGGGGCATTACGAACGGTTTGTGAGAACCCGGATGGGACAGCTCAATAACTGCACGACCGGCCGCATATACAGCAATGTGATTGCCAAGGAACGCCGGGGCGATTATCTCGGTGCGACAGTGCAGGTTATTCCCCACGTCACGGATGAGATCAAGGACTGGGTGCGGCGTGCTTCCGAGGGCTTCGATGTGGCGATGATCGAGATTGGCGGCACCGTGGGTGATATCGAATCACTGCCGTTCCTTGAAGCCATTCGCCAACTGGGCGTCGAATACGGCCGCAACGCCATGTTCATGCACCTGACCCTGGTGCCGTTTCTGCGTGCTGCCAACGAAATAAAAACCAAGCCGACACAGCACTCGGTCAAAGAGCTGAGATCGATCGGTATCCAGCCCGACATCCTGTTATGCCGTTCGGAATTCGAATTGAACGAATCGGAACGGGCCAAGATCGCGCTGTTTACCAATGTGCCCGAGAAAGCGGTGATCACCGCACTGGACGCAAAAAACAGTATTTATGACATCCCGGTGATGCTGCATGAAGAAAACCTGGACGATATCGTGGTCGAGTTCTTCGGGCTGGAAGACAAGGTGGGCCCGGCCAACCTCGATGACTGGCTGCGGGTAGTCGACCGCACCGTCAACACGCAACACGAAGTGACCGTGGCCATGGTGGGCAAATACGTCGAGCACCACGATGCCTACAAGTCACTGACCGAGGCGATCGTGCACGGCGGACTGCGGCAGCGTATCAAGGTCAATATACTCCGGCTCGAGTCGGACGACCTTGCGGATAATGACCTGTCGCAACTCGAAAATGTTGACGCAATCCTGGTCCCGGGCGGATTTGGTGAGCGCGGATTCGAAGGCAAGGTCAACGCAATCCGGCACGCTCGTGAAAATAACATCCCCTACCTGGGAATCTGCTACGGGATGCAGGCGGCGGCGGTTGAGTTCGCCCGCAATGTCTGCGGCCTCGAAGGAGCAAACACCACGGAAATCGATCCTGACACCCCGCACCGGGTGATTGGCCTGATCACCGAGTGGCTGGATGCTTCGGGCAACGTGGAACAACGCGATGAGGAATCTGAGCTTGGTGGAACGATGAGGCTGGGCGGGCAGAGATGCAGGCTGCGCGAGGATTCCCTGGCCCGGCAGCTATATGCGCAGGAAATCATCACCGAGCGCCATCGGCACCGTTACGAATTCAATAACCATTACCGGGATATCTTCCAGAAGAACGGCATGGTTCTGTCCGGCCTGTCGATGGATGAGACCCTGGTCGAAATTATCGAGATTCCTGATCACCCCTGGTTCCTGGCATGCCAGTTTCATCCCGAATTTACTTCCAGCCCACGCGATGGCCACCCGTTGTTCACAGGTTTCATAGAGGCTGCATTGCGTCAGCAACAGGGTGAATTGCCGAAAGGAGTGGCGCAATTGTGAAGCTGTGCGGCTTCGATGCCGGACCTGAACACCCCTTTTTCCTGATTGCCGGACCGTGCGTGATCGAGTCGGAGCAACTGGCTATCGACACGTCGGGAATGCTCAAAGAAATCTGTTCCAGGCTCGATATTCCCCTGATTTACAAATCTTCGTTCGACAAGGCGAATCGTACTTCCGGCGAAAGCTTCCGGGGCCTCGGAGTGGACGAAGGGCTGCGGATTCTGGCAGAAGTCAAGCGGCAGGTGGGGGTGCCGGTGCTGACCGACGTGCATGAAGACACTGACCTTGCTGCAGTTGCGACCGTCGTGGACGTTATGCAAACCCCCGCGTTTTTGTGCCGGCAAACCAATTTTATCCACCGGGTGGCATCAGCTGGAATCCCGGTCAACCTGAAAAAGGGCCAGTTTCTCAGCCCCTGGGAGATGAGCAACGTGGTCGATAAGGCCAGGTCCACCGGTAATGACCAGATCATGGTCTGTGAGCGTGGCGCCTCGTTCGGATACAACAACCTGGTCTCGGACATGCGTTCCCTTGCTGTCATGCGTCAAACGGGGTGCCCCGTGGTTTTCGACGCAACTCATTCGGTCCAGCTTCCCGGCGGGCGGGGCGGGTCCTCAGGGGGTCAGCGCGAATTTGTCCCGGTATTGGCGCGCGCTGCAGTAGCGGTTGGCGTGGCCGGGCTGTTTATGGAGACCCATCCGGATCCCGATCAGGCCCTGAGTGACGGGCCAAACGCCTGGCCCCTTGGGCAGATTGAAGAACTCCTGGCCACACTTAAAGAACTCGATGCCGTCAGCAAACATAATGCGCTGCCGGCCTGAACCTGACAGAAACCCAAAAGGAAACCTCAATGTCTGCAATCAAATCAATTCACGCAAGGGAAATTCTCGATTCCCGCGGTAATCCCACCCTGGAAGCGGAAGTTTCTCTCGAATCTGGCGCTTTCGGACGGGCGGCCGTTCCTTCAGGTGCATCAACGGGTGCACGCGAAGCGATCGAACTCAGGGACGGCGACAAAGACCGATACGGTGGAAAAGGCGTCAGCAAGGCCGTGGAGAATGTCAACGGGGCCATCGCTTCCGCGCTCAACGGTTCTGATGCCGGTGACCAGGCAGTACTGGATTTCAAACTGATTGAACTGGATGGCAGTCCTAACAAGGCCAACCTTGGCGCCAATGCGCTGCTGGGCGTTTCCCTGGCTGCAGCTCACGCCATGGCAGCCGAAGAAGGCAAGCCGCTGTGGGCGCGCCTGGCCCAGACCGATGAACTGCTTCTGCCGGTGCCGATGATGAATATCATCAACGGCGGAGCGCATGCGGATAACAGCGTCGATATGCAGGAGTTCATGATTCTTCCATGGGGCGTCGGTTCTTTCAGGGAATCGCTGCGTTGCGGTGTCGAGATTTTTCACTCGCTGAAGTCCGTGCTCAACGGCAAGGGAATGAACACTGCCGTTGGCGACGAGGGCGGATTTGCCCCTGATTTGCCATCGAACGAAGCTGCCGTGGAAACCATCATGGAAGCGATCGAAAAAACAGGTTACAGGATCGGCCAGGACGTCAGCCTGGGGCTCGATGTGGCCTCGTCCGAATTCTTCGAAAATGGACTCTATCATCTCGAGTCCGAGGGTAAGTCGTTCGAACCCGCCGCGTTTGCGGAATACCTGGCAAGCTGGGTAAGACAGTACCCGATCATCAGTATCGAAGACGGCATGGATGAGGATGACTGGGAAGGCTGGAAAATACTGACGCAGCTTACCGGGGATGACTGCCAGCTGGTAGGTGACGACCTGTACGTCACCAACACGGAAATTTTCAAGCGCGGAATCGACATGGGGATCACCAATTCCATCCTGATCAAGCTGAACCAGATCGGAACGCTGACCGAAACGCTCGAAGCCATTGCGATGGCCGATGCGGCCGGTTTCAGCGCCGTGATATCACACCGTTCCGGCGAGACCGAGGACACCACCATCGCCGACCTGGCGGTTGCGACCTCGGCAACGCAGATAAAAACAGGGTCGTTGTGCCGTTCGGACCGTGTTGCCAAGTACAACCAGTTGTTGCGAATCGAGGAAGCGCTGGGTTCCAGGGGTTGTTACGCTGGTGCGGGTGCGTTTTCCAATATTCGTAACTGGAGCTGATGCGCTCACTCCTGGCCATATTGCTGCTGATATTGATCGCGCTGCAGGTGAAGATGTGGTTCGGGGAGGGCGGATATCGCGATGTGAAGAGACTCGCGGTACGAGTTGAAGAGCAGGCAAAGGAAAACGAGGCGCTGGCGCAGCGTAACCGTGAACTCCAGGCCGAAGTGGAGGACCTGAGGCAGGGTTTGCAAGCGGTCGAGGAAAGGGCGCGCAGCGAACTGGGAATGGTCAAGGAAAATGAAGAGTTTTACCAGGTCGTTCCTGGTGAAAAGGCTTCCGGGAACGATGAGAACAGGGAGTAAGTCATGAGTGGACCAGTGGTGCATGCCCTGATTCCGGCGGCGGGTCACAGTGTCCGGTTCGGCGGCACCACCCTGAAACAATATGCACACCTGCTTGGCTCACCGGTCATTCATCACAGTATTTCTGCCGTGACCAGGCACGAAACAGTGGCCTCCGTAACCGTTGCCCTGGCAGCGGATGACGGTATTTTCGATGAACTGGTCCGGCCTGCTTTTCCCGATGCCAGAACCGTGACGGGAGGCGACAGCCGCGCGCAAACCGTGCTGAATGGCCTTCGCTCCATCCTTTCCCGTGACCCGCACGCTGAATGGGTGCTGGTGCACGACGCAGCCAGGCCATGCCTGTCGTTCGCAGATTTGTCCCGCTTGCTGGAGCAGGGCTTGCATAGCCCCGATGGAGCGATCCTGGCGATGCCGGTGAGTGACACGCTGAAGCTTGCGGACGACGACGGGCGGATCGAAGGCACGGTCGACCGCAGCCGCTACTGGTCTGCACAAACCCCGCAGTTGTTCCGGATCGGAGAGTTGGCGGCCAACCTGGAGGCGGCGATGTCAGCCGGCCTGACGCCAACCGACGACGCCGCGGCCATGGAGCGGGCAGGCAGACACCCTTTGCTGGTCCAGGGTTCATCGACCAATATAAAGATCACCGGGTCTGAGGATCTGGCGCTGGCCGAGTTCATCCTTCAACGACAGTCCGTGAGGGAGTGATCAGGTGAGTTACCGGGTGGGCCAGGGGCTCGATGTTCATGCATTTTCCGAGGGGGATCATGTCATGCTGGGTGGCGTGCGGATTCCGCATACGCAGGGGCTGGCCGCTCATTCCGATGGCGACGTCGCCCTTCACGCCCTGTGCGATGCGCTGCTGGGCGCGGCTGCCCTGGGCGATATTGGCCAGCATTTTCCGCCCTCGGATAATAAGTGGCGCGATGCGGACAGCAGGCAACTGCTTGCAGCAGTCAATGAAATGCTTCGACGGGAAGGCTGGGGCGTCGTAAACCTCGATTTGACGATTGCCTGTGAAACGCCAAGGATCGGGCCATATGTTCCGGCGATGCGGGAAGCCATCGCAGAAACCCTCGGTATTGAACCAGGTGTGGTGTCCGTAAAGGCGACAACTACCGAGCGGCTTGGTTTCTGCGGCAGGGGCGAAGGCATCGCGAGTCTTGCCGTCGTATTGATCGCACCGCACTGACCCATGGATAATTCGTGGCGCCTCCCGGTCTGGAGCCGAGCAGGTGGTACACCGGAGTGCCAGGGGATTATTCGCACCGAACCGGAAGATTTCCTGGTGGAAGAACTGCCTTTGATCACGCCGCAAGGCGAAGGCAGCCACCTGTGGCTGGAAATTGAAAAGCGCGGAGCAAATACCGACTGGGTGGCCCGCCAGCTGGCGTCGTGCGCAGGGGTTTCCGGAAGGGACGTGGGGTATGCCGGAATGAAAGACCGGCACGCTGTCACCAGGCAGTGGTTCTCCGTGGGGCTGCAGGAGGCCCGGAACCCGGACTGGGAAAGCTGGGTTCTCCCGGATGCAAGGATTCTGAAGGCGCAAATGCACAGCCGGAAATTGCGGCGCGGTGCACTCGCGGGCAACCGTTTCCGGCTGGTCATAAGGGACCTGGAAGGTGACCCCGGCCACCTGCAGGAATGCCTGCAAAGGGTGAAACAACAGGGTGTGCCCAACTACTTCGGTTCCCAGAGGTTCGGGCATGGCGGCCAGAACGTGGTCCGGGGGTCGCATTGGCTTGAGCACGGCGGCCGATTGCCCAGGAACAAAAAAAGTATCTATATTTCGGCGGTCAGGAGTTTCCTGTTCAACGAGGTGTTGTCCAGCCGGGTCGACCGGCAGGTGTGGAATCAGCTGCTGGACGGCGACATTGCCAGCCTGGATGGAAGCCATTCAACGTTCCCCTGCACCATGCCCGACCCCGAGTTGGTTCGTCGCTGCGACGAATTCGATATTCACCCGAGCGGGCCACTGCCCGGCAAGGGTCGTGATCACACCGAGAGGTGCGCCGCGGCAATGGAACAGGCTGCGCTCGGTAATTGGCAAACGCTGGTCAGCGGTCTTGAGTCTGCCGGCGTGAAATCCGCCCGCCGCCCGTTGAGGCTGGTCCC
>CAJIAU010000225.1_pt1 | contig 30139 bp, 26 predicted proteins | sample 9199171 | NCBI WGS metagenome assembly CAJIAU01 (sample SAMEA7708280, study PRJEB35096) | sediment metagenome | biome: marine neritic benthic zone biome [ENVO:01000025]; feature: sediment [ENVO:00002007]; material: shallow marine sediment [ENVO:03000034] sea grass bed [ENVO_01000059] ...
CAGCACCGATGCAGGGCCCTCGTAGTGGGGGCCACGGGACAGATTCGGCGGGTCCTCGACTATACGGGTGGTGACTGTCATCCTGCCGCCCATCTCGATCGCCGTGCCTGCTACTTCTCCATCACCCTGTGCGTAATGGAAATCGCCAACCGCGAGTCCGCAGCCATCGACAAAACATGGCAGGAACACGGTGGTTCCCGTGGTGATGTAGCGGATGTCCATGTTGCCGCCGTGCTCGCGTGGCGGGATCGTACGCAGGCACTCCGACGGTTTCGTTCCTTCCACCCCGCAGAGCTTTGCCGGCGTTGCCTCATCGGGGTCGGGATTCATCACGGCGCCACCCGATTCGAGCAGCTGTGTCTCTCGCGCCAGCACTTCGGCGAGCAGCTTTTCGCCGGGTAAGGTGGTCACGACGCCGGGAAAACTCGCGTTTGGAATGCGCACACCCGGCAGCGCATCGCTGGTGGCATAGTCGCCATTTATGCGCCATACGATGAAACGCTCATCGGTTCCGAACTGGTCACCGGCGAACCCAAATGGCCCGGCTTTGGTCCAGCCGACTTTGTCGGGCTCCATCGCCTCGATGGTCACTGCCAGGACGTCGCCCGCCTCTGCGCCCCTGATGAAAACCGGCCCGGTCAGTGCGTGAACAATACCAAGCCCCTCCCTGGGTATGCTGTGGGCGCTCGAGAACTTGTCCGGGTCAAGGGTCAGGTCGAACGCATCGCGGCCGAGGAATACGATGCGCTCACCGGGGTCGGCTGTTGCAATCATCGGAATTTCGGGATGCAGGCGGTTGATACAGGCCGGATCCTCGGCGCAGCCCACGCTGCGGTCGCCCACCACGATTTCGGCGGCCGCGTCCCTAACCATGACCACAGTCAACAGTAGCCCCATGCAAATACTCGTAGAAAGCCCAAATTTCATATACGGTCTCCTTTGGCCACTGAGTTGGCGTCAGACGATTGAACAAGCGGCAGGAACCCACCGTACGCCATCCGGTTTGCATTAAAACCTGAATTCGATGAATCGATCAAATCAGTCATCCTGGGGTCAGCAGCGACCCTTTCGTTTGCCAGATCACGTGCCTCACGAGAATCAAATACCACCCATCCAAATACGATGGCTTCATCCTCGGCTGCAGCCACCAGATCGGTAAATGAGCGCGTTCCCTCCAGGTACAAATCGTCGCCGACGTGCTCCCGGTAGTCGAGCGCGCCATGTTCCTTCCAGATCTTTGCAATGGCTTCAGCAAGACGCTGGTAAGCGTCCAGGCGATCGCGCTGAACGGGGAGCACGAATCCGTCGATATAATGAGTCATAACTTCTCCAATTGTGGCAACTGAATCACGTACCTGCAGGGACTTATCTTAATTGAACACCGCAAATGGAAGGAAATCGACCAGCTCCCCTTCCCTGATTTCTTCACCCACGCCCTGGCGAACCAGGCCGTCGCCCCAGGTGGTGGAAAACAGCACACCGCTGCTCTGGTTGTCGAACAGTACCACGCCATCATCGCCGGAACGGACTCTCAGGTAGTCTTCCCGATGGCTGGCCTTCTTGTTGAACCGGGCAACCTGCCGCACCGCGTGCACCACCGTATCCGAGTTGCCCTGGCAGGCAAGCAGGTAAGGCCTGGCTATGACGAGCATGGTGACAAATACTGAAACCGGGTTACCGGGCAGGCCGATAAACGGCGTGCCGCGAACTTGTCCGAATGCGAACGGCTTTCCCGGCTTAACCGCGATTTTCCACAGGTTGATGGCGCCCAGTTCTTCGACCACGGCTTTTACGTGGTCTTCCTCGCCGACGGAAACGCCACCGGAGGTCACCACGACATCGGCCTGGCCGGCTGCCTGCAGCATCATGTCCTTCACCGCCTCATGCGTATCCCGGGCCACACCCAGGTCGACCACCTCGAACCCCCAAGTCCTTAGCTGTGACTTCATCGTGAAGCGATTGGAATTGTAGATCTGGCCCGGACGAACGGCTTCACCCGGCTCCCGCAATTCATCTCCGGTCGACATCACTGCGACCTTCAGCCTGCGGTAAACCGAGAGTTCCGCAATACCCAGCGACGCCGCGAGCCCCAGGTCCTGCGGCCTCATCCGGTGGCCAGCTTCGAGCACAGTCTGCCCGGTAGCCAGGTCCTGGCCGCGCCGCCTGATGTTTGCGCCCTCAAAAGGCAGCTTAAGTATTTTTACGGCTCCGTCTTCCTCGTTGCAGTGTTCCTGCATCACCACGGTATCGGCGCCTTCAGGGACTTCCGCACCGGTAAATATCCGGGCTGCGGTTCCTTCGGCCAGCTTCCCGGGCACCGACCCGGCCGTGATTCGCTGGCTGAGCGTGATAGCTGTGTCCGGATCGGCTCCGTCCGAATAACGAATGGCATACCCATCCATTGCGCTGTTATCAGCCGGGGGCACGTCGATGGGGGCAACCACGTCGGCCGCGAGCGTACGGCCTGTGGCCTCCATCAGGCTGACCCGCTCGCTTCCCACCAGTCGTTCACAGTTCTCCAATAAGGTGCTGATTGCTTCATTCACGCTGAGCATGCTGGTTTTTCCCTGCTTTCATTGATCAGTCGGTCTGCTTCGCGCAACGCCTCCTGGTCGTTGATATTGAAGAATGGTGACGGTATTGATGACGGCCAGTCCCTCTCGGCCAACCGCACCTCACGCAAAAATTGCTTGAACCCGGACAAACCTTTCACAGAAACAGCATGCTGCAGAATGGGCAGAATACTGCGGTGCCATAATGAGAATGTAGGCTGGATTTCGCCTTCGTAGCGCACCAGTGCACCTGCAAGACCGGACTTCCTGGCGCTCTCATGCAGCTGATCCGCCAGATCTCCTGGCACAAAAGGCGCGTCACAGGGGACCAGCAACACCCAGTCAATGGCCGGATCCACCCACTGTAATGCCGTAAGCAGTCCACCAAGCGGGCCGCCGCCGGGTTGCAGGTCCGGTAACTGCTGTAATCCGAAAGGTTCGAACGAACCAGACGCGTATTCAACGCTCAGCGACAAATCCGAGACCTGGGGCTTTACGCGTTCAATCACGTGACTGAGCATGGGCTTGCCGCCCAGTTGCGACAGGGCCTTGGGTTCTCCACCCATGCGACGGGACCGCCCTCCGGCCAGGATCACGCCGGCAGCCCTGACCCTGCCCTGGTGGCCCTCGACGACCGGATCTGCCGGCATCAATTAATTCCCAGGGCTTTCAGGGCTTCCCGGACCTCGGGTTTAAGTTCCGCTTCGCCAGACTGATCGAACTCGATGAGTTTACGCTGCATCGAAGGTGCCCAGAAACGCTTCAGATGATCGGTAATCCGGTCCACGGCATCGTCATGGAAACTGAAATTATCCGCAATCTGGTTGGCCATTTTTGCCAGTTGTTGAACTTCCTGCATCAGCTCTTGCTCACCCTGTTATCCGGTCCGGGAAGGTGTAAATGTTGTGCCTGCCTGGTCGAGCGAACCCGACCAGGCTGACACCGGACCGCTCTGCAAATTCTACCGCGAGGCTGGTCGGAGCGGAAACCGCCATGATCAGCTCGATTCCGGCCGCTGCAGCCTTGTAGACCATTTCGTAACTGGCCCGGCTGGAAACCAGCGCGAACCCTGCCGCCGGATCAAACCCGCCCCGGACCAGGCTGCCGATCAGCTTGTCCAGGGCATTGTGGCGGCCAACATCTTCACGCAGTTGCAGGATAGCGCCGTCAAGACCGCACCAGGCCGCGCCGTGCGATGCACCCGTCTCTGCCTGCAGGGGCTGGTGTGCTTCAAGCCCCGAAACTGCATGTTGCAGCGCCACCTGGGATACGCTTACTTCATTTGAAACCACCATGGGGCTGCGCAGCGCCTGTTCAATGTTCTCGGCTCCGCACAAGCCACACCCGGTGCGCCCGGCCATGTTCCGCCGATGGGTTGCCAGGCGGTCGAACCATTCTTCTGTAATGGTCATGGCCAGTTCGATGCCGCCGCTGCGCGGGATTACCCGGGTGGACAAAATGTCTTCGGGCCCACCGACCAGCCTTTCCGTAATCGAAAACCCGACCGCGAAGTCTTCCAGGTCCGCGGGAGTCGCCATCATTACCACGTGGGACACACGGTTATAGGTAAGCGCTACCGGTAATTCCACAGCGATGCTGTCATCGACCGCCGGACCCTTCGTCCCTGAGGCCGGTTGTTCCCCGCGCCAGCGAATCACCGGCACGTGCCGGGATTCAGACACGGGCTTTTTCCAGTAATTCCTCCTGCCGGCGGGCGAAGTCGCGGTACTCTTTCTGCCACTCGGAAGGTTCGCTCACGTGGCTGACCTGAACCGCGGTCACCTTGTATTCCGGACAGTTGGTCGCCCAGTCTGAATTATCCGTGGTAATCACGTTGGCCCCGCTGGATGGAAAATGAAACGTGGTGTAAACCACGCCGGGCTGCACCCGGTCTGTCAACACTGCGCGCAGAACCGTTTCGCCGGCCCGGCTGGATATACCACACCAGTCTCCTTCGCCGATACCCCGCTCTTCCGCATCGAAAGGATGAATTTCCAGGATGTCCTCTGCATAGAATTCGGAGTTCGCCGTGCGCCTGGTTTGCGCCCCCACGTTGTATTGCGACAGGATTCGCCCGGTGGTCATCAGCAACGGATATTTGCGGGTCGCCCGTTCATCCGTCGGCACGAAACCGGTAATGGCGAAGTACCCCTTGCCGCGCACGAACTCATCCACGTGCATCGTGGGCGTGCCTTCGGGCGCCTCGTCGTTGCATGGCCACTGGATGCTGCCCAGCCGGTCCAGTTTCTCATAGGACACGCCTTTGAAGGTCGGGGTCAGCCGGGCGATTTCATCCATGATCTCGGAGGGGTGGCTGTAGTCCATTGGGTAGCCCATGGCGTTGCTCAGGGCCATGGTGACCTCCCAGTCCTCCAGCCCTGCGAGCGGCTCGATGGCTTTGCGCACCATGGAGATGCGGCGTTCCGCGTTGGTGAACGTCCCGTTCTTCTCGAGGAAGGACGAGCCAGGCAGCAGAACATGAGCGAACCGGGCCGTCTCGTTCAGGAAGATGTCCTGGACAACCAGGCATTCCAGCGACTCCAGCGCTTTTTCGACGTGCTGGGTGTTGGGATCGCTCTGGGCGACGTCTTCACCCTGCACATACAACCCCTTGAAATTGCCGCTGATCGAGGCATCGAACATGTTGGGTATACGCAGGCCGGGCTCCGGTTGCAGTTGGGTATCCCAGTCCTGCTCAAACAGCGTCCTGACTTCGACGTCTGAAATATGCCGGTAACCGGGAAGCTCATGCGGGAATGAGCCCATGTCGCAGGAACCCTGGACATTGTTCTGGCCACGCAGCGGATTAACCCCGACGCCTTCCCGGCCCAGGTTGCCCGTCAGCATGGCCAGGTTGGCAATACCCATCACGGTAGTCGAACCCTGGCTGTGCTCGGAAACGCCAAGGCCGTAGTAAATGGCAGCATTTCCGCCCTCTGCGAACAGGCGGGCCGCGGCGCGTAGTTCGGAAGCGGGTATGCCGGTGGTTCTCTCGGTCACCTCCGGTGAATTCTGCTCGCCACTGATGAACTCCTTCCACTTCAGGTAGGGCTCCGTTTCGCACCGGGACTCAATAAAGGCGGCGTCTTCCAGGCCCTCGGTGACGATCACGTGCGCCATCGCATTGATGAAAGCGACATTGCTGCCGGGACGTAACGCGAGGTGGTGGTCGGCCCTGACATGCGGCCCGCTGACCAGTTCAATACGCCTGGGATCGGCAACGATCAGCTTTGCACCCTGGCGCAGCCGGCTTTTCAGCCGCGAGGCAAACACCGGGTGGGCATCGCTGGGATTGGCGCCCATGACCAGCACGACATCCGACTTGGCTACCGAATTGAAAGCCTGGGTGCCGGCTGATTCACCCAGGGTGGTTTTCAGGCCGTAACCGGTCGGGGAGTGGCAAACCCGCGCACAGGTATCCACGTTGTTGTTGCCAAACGCGGCCCGGACCATCTTCTGGACCAGGTAAGTTTCCTCGTTGGTGCAGCGCGATGAAGTGATTCCGCCAATGCTGTCACGCCCATATTTTTCCTGTATTTGCCGCAGGCGGTTGGCCGTGTATTCGAATGCTTCTTCCCAGCTGACTTCCTGCCAGGGATCATTGATGCTACCCCGGATCATCGGGCTGGTGATTCGGTCCTTGTGGGTTGCATATCCGAACGCGAAGCGCCCCTTGATGCAGGCATGTCCTTCGTTGGCCTGGCCGTCCCGGTCGGGGACCATCCGCAGAACCTCGTCACCCTTCAGTTCAGCATGGAACGAACAACCGACGCCACAATAGGCGCAAGTCGTCGTCACGCTGCTTTCGGGCAAACCGTATTCAATAACCGGCTTCTCAACCAGGGCTTCGGTCGGGCAGTTGTCCACGCAGGCGCCGCAGGAAACACAATCTGATTCCATGAACGATTCCAGCTGACCTGCCGCAATTTTCGATTCGAAGCCACGCCCGTCAACGGTCAGGGCGAAGGTGCCCTGGATGTCATCACAGGCCCTGACACAGCGGTAGCAGACGATGCACTGGGACGGATCGAAGGTGAAATAGGGATTGGATTCGTCTTTGGCGACTGCCTGGTGATTTGCGCCTTCCATGCCGTAGCGGCTGCTCTCGACCCCCAGAGACTTCGCCACATCCTGCAATTCACAGTCGCCGTTGGCCGAGCAGGTATCGCAGTCCAGCGGATGGTCTGACACATACAGTTCGACCACGTTACTGCGTAATTCGTCCAGTTCCCGCGATTGGGTCAGGACCACCATGCCCTCCTCCGCTTCGGTGGTGCACGAAGCCGGGTAACCGTTTCTGCCGTCGATCTCAACCAGGCAGACCCGGCAGGAACCGAATGCATCGAGACTGTCCGTGGCACACAGTTTGGGAATGCTGACCCCGGCCTGCGCAGCTGCCCGCATGACCGACGTGCCTTTCGGAACAGTCACGGCGCGCCCGTCGACGGTGAGTGATACCGGCATGCCGATTTTCAGCGGCGCCGGCGTTCCCAAATCCAGTCTGGCTTCATACATTTTTGGTCATGCTCCGAAATCTTCAGGGAAATGTTTGAGTGCGCTGCGCACCGGCATGGGGGTCAGGCCGCCCATGGCGCAGAGTGATCCCTTGTCCATCGTGTGGCAAAGGTCATCGAGAACCTTGAGATTGAATTCCCGTTCTTCATTGGCGATGACCCGGTCGATGACTTCCACGCCCCTGACTGAACCGACCCTGCACGGTGTGCATTTGCCACAGGATTCGACAGCGCAGAACTCCATCGCGAACCGCGCCTGCTGCGCCATGTCTACGGTGTCGTCGAAAACCACAACACCCCCGTGGCCGAGCATGCCGCCAGCTTCAGCCAGGGCGCCATAGTTCAACGTGACATCGAGTTGCGATTCAGCAAGATAGGCGCCCAGCGGCCCCCCGACCTGGATTGCACGGATTGGCCTGCCGGAAGCGGTTCCGCCGCCATAACCCTCGACCAGTTCCCGCAGGGTGGCGCCAAACGGAACTTCGACCAGGCCGCCACGGCGGATATTACCCGCCAGTTGCACGGTCAGCGTGCCGCGTGAACGGCCAGTGCCGAAATCACGGTAGTAGGCGGCGCCTTCGGCCAGGATGGTGCTGATGGCGCCAAGGGACAAGACGTTGTTGACGACCGTTGGTTTGCCCATCAGCCCTTCGATGGCAGGCAGTGGGGGCTTGAACCGGATCAGGCCGCGTTTGCCTTCCAGGCTGTCCAGCAGGGAGGTTTCCTCGCCGCAAATATAGGCGCCCGCCCCGATCCGCAATTCCAGCCTGAATTTCCTGCCGGAGCCACGAATATCCTCTCCCAGCCAACCCGCCTGCTCCGCCCGCGCAATCGCTTCGGTCAATACCGCCCTGGCGTGCGGGTACTCCGAGCGCAGGTAGATGTAACCTTCATTCGCGCCTACAGCCAGGCCGGCGATCGTCATGCCCTCGATCAACTGGTAAGGATCGGCCTCCATCAGCAGCCGGTCCGCGTAAGTGCCGGAATCACCCTCATCGGCATTGCAGATGACGTATTTTTGATCTGCGGATGTATCCAGCACGGTTTGCCACTTGATACCGGTCGGAAAAGCGGCGCCGCCCCGGCCGCGCAGACCGGACTCTTTCACTTCGTCCACAATTTCCTGTGCGCTCATTTTCAATGCCCGGCCCAGTCCCTTGAAACCGCTCATGGAACAGTAGTCGTCCAGTGAAACCGGATCGATCCAGCCAGCGCGAAGAAAAGTGAGGCGCTGCTGACTTGCCAGCCAGTCGATATTGTCAACCGAACCCTGGGCAAGGACGTGGTCTGCAGGCCCTGGAAAACCTGCTTCGAACATCCCGGGCAGGTCTGCGGGCGTCACCGGGCCGAATGCAATCCTGCCGCTTTCGGTCTCTACCTCGACCAGGGGCTCGAGCCAGAATGCACCTCGCGAACCGTTTCGTATGAGTTCGATCTCGAGTCCCCTGCCGCGGGCGCCTTCGACGATCGAATCAGCGACTGCATCGGCGCCCAGCGAACAGGCTGTTGCATCCCTGGGAACGAAGACTTTCAACCGGCTCATTCGTCCGCCTCCAGGCCATCGATTAGCTGGTCGAACTGACCGGAGGTCATCCGCGCATGGATACCGTCGTTAATCCGCAGAGAAGGGGCGCAGGCACAGTTCCCCAGGCAGTACACGGGCTCGAGGCTGAACAGCCCGTCATCCGTCGTGCCGCCAAAATCGATACCCAGCCGCTGCTTGACGTGCAGTTCGAGTTCACGCGAGCCCATGGCCTGGCAGGCCTCGGCACGGCAAAGCTGTACCAGGTGCTCACCGCCCGGCTCGGTCCTGAAATCGTGGTAAAAACCAATCACGCCCTGTATTTCGGCCCGTGACAGGTTCAGCGCCCGCGCCAACAGTGGCACCGACTCGGGGGGTATGAATCCCAGTTTGTCCTGGATCGAATGCAGCACGGGCAGCAATGCGCCGATCCTGCCAATGTGCTCAGCGACCGCAGCATCGACAATTTCTTTCAGTGAAACAGCAGAAGAACTCATTTCATTCCTGGCTCGAAAATTCAAAATCGCTGAACTGTTCACGCAGTTCCATTTTCTGGATCTTGCCGGTTGCCGTATGAGGAATTTCTTCCACGAACACCACGTCATCCGGCATCCACCACTTGGCGATCTTACCATCGAGGAACGCCAGGATTTCTTTCGCTTCCACTTCCGACCCTGCTTCGCGCACTATGATCAGCAGCGGCCGCTCGCTCCACTTGGGGTGCGGCAAACCGATAACTGCCGCCTCCGCTACGCCCGGACAACCGACGGCCACGTTTTCAACCTCGATCGAAGAAATCCACTCGCCACCAGACTTGATCACATCCTTGTCGCGGTCCGTGATCTGCATGAAGCCCAGCGGATCGATGTTCGCGATATCCCCGGTATTGAACCAGCCATCCTCGGTCAGCACGTTGTCATCCAGCTTGAAATATCCGCTGGATACGCACGGCCCCTTGACCAGCAAGTGACCAGAAGTCTTGCCATCACGCGGTAGATCATTTCCGTCATCGTCCACGATTTTCATCTCGACCAGGAAAGGCGTGCGGCCCTGTTTCTCCTTCAGTTTCAGCTGTGATTCACGGTCCTGGATTGACGTGGCGTGTTTCATTTTTCCGGTCGTGCCCACCGGTGACATTTCCGTCATACCCCAGCCGTGAATCACTTCCACTTCATAGTCCAGTTCGAACTTGCGGATCATCATTGGCGGACAGGCCGCTCCACCGACTACGACCTTGTTCAGGTGTGGCAGTTTTTTTCCAGTCTGCTCCAGGTATTGAAGCAGGCCCAGCCAGACCGTGGGGACAGCAGCGGTCGAGGAGACTTTTTCATTGTCGAGCAACCGGTAAATACTCTCGCCGTCCATACCGGCGCCAGGCATCACCAGCTTGGCGCCCGCTGCCGGCACCGCGAACGTCAGCGCCCAGGCGTTGGCGTGGAACATCGGCACGATGGCCAGGATTGAGTCTTCGGAACGCAAGCCGAAGACATCGGGCTGATTGACCATCAGGCCGTGCAGCACGTTTGAGCGGTGCGAATACAGGACACCCTTGGGATTGCCGGTAGTGCCCGAGGTGTAACACAGGGCCGCCGCCGTGTTCTCGTCGAGTTTCGCCCACTCGTAGTCTTCGTCAACGCCGTCGATCCAGTGCTCATAGGCGACCGCGTTGGGCAACGCTGTCGCCGGCATGTGTTCCGCATCAGTCATGACGATATATTTCTCAACTGTAGGAAAGCGGTCCTTCAGCGCTTCCAGGATGGGAACAAAGGTCGTATCGACAAAGACGATCCGGTCTTCTGCATGATTCACGATGTAATCGAGTTGCTCGGCAAACAGCCTTGGATTGAGTGTGTGGCAAATGGCGCCGTGGCCCATGATGCCGAACCAGGCTTCAACGTGCCGTTCCGTGTTCCAGGCCATGGTGGCGATCCGGTCACCCTGCCTGATGCCTTCTTTTTCCAGCGCCCGGGCCACACGTAAAGACCGCCTGCGCACATCGGCAATCGTCGTACGCCTTGTTTCGCCTTCAACACCGAGCGTGACCATTTCACGCTCGCCATGATTAAGGGCGCCGTGGTCGAGAATCGTGTGAACCAGTAATGGATATTCTTGCATCAAACCGAGCATTCAGGGGTCCTCTAACATGGATAATTCGTACATAATAAGGGAATTATCCCGCCTTAAACCAGACAGGACTTTTTTAATGTACGATTGCACGAAAAATTACATCAACGGTGAATGGGTCGATTCTATCGGCGGCAGCACTAACGACATCATCAACCCGTCAACCGAAGAAACGATCGGCAAGGTGTCATTCGGCACCTCCAAAGACGTGGATCTCGCGGTAAAGGCCGCGCAATCCGCTTTCCAGCAGTATTCGCAGTGGTCAGTAGACCAACGGCTGGAATTACTGGAAAAAATTGTCAGCGCCTTCAAGAACAGGTGGGACGAAATCGCCGCGGCCATTTCCGAGGAAATGGGCGCTCCGGCGCCGTTTTCAATGCGTGCACAGACCGGCTCCGGCCTCGGGCACCTGCGGGCCGCGATCGCCGCCCTGCAGGAACTGAAGCTGGAGGAATCGATCGGCAATTCGAAGGTCATCAGGGAGCCGGTCGGCGTTTGCGGACTGATCACGCCCTGGAACTGGCCGATCAACCAGATTGCCTGCAAAGTTGCGCCCGCCCTCGCCGCAGGTTGCACTATGGTCCTCAAGCCCAGTGAAATAGCGCCTGCCAATGCCACGCTGTTCGCTGAAGTCCTGGATGCGGCAGGCGTTCCCGCCGGTGTTTTCAACCTGGTGCACGGTGATGGTCCCGGCGTCGGCGCATCATTGTCCTCACACGAAGGAATCGACATGATGTCATTCACCGGCTCTACCCGGGCGGGTGTGCTGGTCGCCAAGGCAGCGGCGGACACGGTCAAGCGCGTCACGCAGGAACTCGGAGGCAAGTCCGCCAACATCATCCTTGAATCTGCTCCCTTGAAAGAAGCGGTCAGCAGCGGCGCACACAACCTGTTTCACAACAGCGGACAATCCTGTAACGCACCCAGCCGGATGCTGGTGCCGGAAAGCCTGTACGAAGAGGCCGTTTCCATTGCCGCGGAAACCGCAGCCGCAATCCGGCCCGGTCATCCGGACGATCCGAAAACGGATATCGGGCCGGTGGTCAGCGAAGCACAGTTCGAAAAAATCCAGGACCTGATCAAATCAGGCGTCGAGGAAGGTGCAAAAGTCGCGGCGGGCGGCCCAGGCAAGCCGAAAAGCCTCGAATCCGGATATTTCGTCAGGCCTACCGTATTCCGCGACGTGAACAACGACATGACCATCGCCAGGGAGGAAATTTTCGGCCCGGTGCTGAGTATTATCCCCTACTCCGACATCGACGAAGCCGTCGCGATGGCCAACGACTCAGAGTACGGGCTGTCGGGATATGTATGGGGCGCAAGCACGGAAGAAGCGATGCAGGTTGCCCGCAGGATGCGGACCGGCATGGTCCATCTCAACGGCGCTCCCACCGATGTCATGGCGCCGTTTGGCGGCTACAAGAAGTCCGGCAACGGCCGTGAATGGGGCGTAATGGGTCTGGAAGATTTTCTCGAAGTCAAAGCCATCATGGGCGCCGCCTGACCCGGTACACATCCCTTGAGCACACTCATCACCGTCGACCTCGATTCACTCGAGTCAAATTACCGATTCTGCCGTGATCAACTGCATCCGGCTTCCTGTGCAGCGGTCGTCAAGGCCGATGCATATGGCCTGGGGATCAGGCGGATCGCCCCTGCTTTGTGGCATGCCGGCTGCAGCCAGTTTTTTACCGCGACGTTCCGCGAAGGCATTACGCTGCGGTCGCTGCTGCCCGACGCCGAAGTTTTTGTTCTCGAGGGAGTCACTGAAGTCAGCCTGGACGCATTTTGCGAGCATCATCTTGTGCCGGTGCTCATCTCGCCGGCCCACAGCACCCTCTGGGCTGGTAAAGCCCGCGAGCTGGGGCGTCCGCTCCCGGCCATCATCCACATCGATACCGGCATGACGAGGTTGGGTTTCGGCGAACCCGAACTTCACCAGCTCCTGCAGGGCCGCGAAGATCTCGACTGGCTGGATACGCGTTACGTAATGACGCATTACGCCTGTGCCGATGATTCCGAAACGGATAAATCGCATCGGCAATTGGAACAGTTCGACAGGTTGCGTAAATTGCTCCCGCCTGCACCCACCAGCGTCGGTAATTCTGCCGGCGGCTTGCTGGGCGAACCCTGGTCGGGCGACATGGCGCGCATCGGTATCGCATTGTTTGGGGGAAACCCCTACCTGGGTGACATACCCCCGCTCAAACCGGTACTGCGCGTCCAGAGCCGTGTCCTTCAGCTCAGGGAAGTCAGCAAGGGAACCACCGTGGGTTATGGCGCAACCCACGAGGCCGAGTCAGACACGATGATCGCCACGGTCGGTACAGGTTATGCCGACGGGTATCCGTGGTCGTTGGGAAACAGGGGTGTCGCCTCGGTCGGAGGTCATCGCGTTCCGGTGGTCGGCCGGGTCTCGATGGACCTGATTACACTGGACGTGACCGGCGTCCCACAGGAACTGGTCCAGCCAGGGCAGATGGTTGACCTGATCGGACCGGACATCAGCCTGGAAGAAGTGGCCGAGCAGGCCGGCACGATCAACTATGAAATCCTCACCCGGCTGAGCCAGCGCGCGAGGCGGAAATTTCTTGGCGGACCCGACAGCAAAATCTAGCTGTCCTGGACCCCGTAAGATCTGAACTTGAAAAGCACACGATCCATTTCATCGTTGTCCAGCAACACGGGATCACCGGCGGCAAGACAGCGCAAATAGGATTTGGCCAGCTGCTCCACTTCGATCGCCAGCGACAAGGCCTTGTCGAGCCCTGACTCCAGGCAAATCAACCCGTGGTTGGCCATCAGGCAGGCTTTCCTGTTACGCAATGCCTGCAGCACGTTATCAGACAGTTCCTGGGTGCCGAATGTCGCGTACGGCGCACAGCGGATATCCCGGCCGCCGGCAACGGCCACCATGTAATGGAAAGCCGGTATCGACTTGTGCATGCATGCAAGGGCCACACATTCGGCCGGATGAGCATGCACAATAGCCCGGGTATCTTCGCGGGCTTTGTAAATATCGAAGTGAATGCGCCATTCAGAGGAAGGCTTTCGCGGCCCGTCACACTCGCCTGATCCATCTACGTATACAACGTCCGAGGAGGTCAAAGCCGGATAAGGCATTCCGGACGGAGTGATCAGCATCCCATTCCCAAGCCGGACACTCAGGTTTCCCGACGTACCCTGGTTGATGCCGCTTCGGTTCATTTCCATCGCGGTATCGACGAGTTGGCGTCTCAACTCTTCCGACATACGAACCTCACTCCCGCTCCGGGTACAGGGACCGGAGCCCATTTTCATTGGCCTCGCAAACTCCGCGCTCTGTAATCAGGCCGGTGACCAGCCGCGCCGGAGTCACGTCGAACGCGAAATTGCGGGCAGATACGCCATCGGGAGTGATCTGGACAGAGGCAATTGCACTGTTTTCCAGTCGTCCGCCCACTGAAGTTACTTCCACCGGATCTCGCTCCTCGATGGGAATGCCACTCACACCGTCATCCATTTCCCAGTCGATGGTCGGGCCCGGCAACGCCACATAAAACGGTACATCGTTATCCCTGGCGGCCAGGGCTTTAAGATAAGTGCCAATCTTGTTGCAGACATCACCGCTCCTGGCTGTGCGGTCCGTTCCAGTGATACAAAGGTCTACTTTACCGTGCTGCATCAGGTGCCCGCCGGCATTGTCAACGATCAGGTCATGCGGAACGCCGTGTGCCGCCAGTTCCCAGCAGGTCAGCGCTGCACCCTGGTTGCGTGGCCGGGTTTCATCCACCCAGACGTGTACCGGGATCCCGGCATCGTGCGCCTGGTAAATCGGTGAAATCGCTGTGCCCCAATCCACGGTAGCCAGCCAGCCGGCATTACAGTGGGTGAGAATATGGATCGCGTCATTACGGTCCTGTTTCTCATCCCACATTCTCCGGATCAGGCCCAGGCCGTTCTGGCCGATCTGAAAATTGATCTCGACATCCTCGTCGCAAATCCTCCGGCACAGTTCATAAGCTGCGGGCGGTCTTTCAGAAGGGTCCAGGGGGATTAGCCTCTCGACCATCAGGGCCAGGGCCCAGCGTAAATTGACTGCTGTAGGGCGCGTGGCCAGCAGGTCCCCGGAGACAGATTCCAGTGACTGGTCGCTGCTGTCCTCCTTCATCGCAAGGGCCATGCCATACGCGGCTGTCGCCCCGATCAAAGGAGCGCCGCGCACGCGCATGGTGCTGATGGCCTCGGCGGCATCTTCCGCTTTCTTTATCACGCGGAATTCGAAACGGTGGGGCAGCAGGGTCTGGTCGATGATGCTCACCGACCAACCGTCGGAGTTCAGCCAGATGGAGCGGAATGGCGTCCCGTTAACATTCATAGACCGAACAACCTAACATATAAAGGGTTTCGCTTCCCTGCTCCCGGCTTCGCCGGAAGGCGGCTGCGCTCAACGACGTTCAGGAGTCCGCTCTGCGGACATAAAGGGTTTCGCTTCCCTGCTCCCGGCTTTGTGGGTGACAAATATTGTTCACGGTTGTCGAAAGAGGTCAGCTACGGGGGGTGTTTAAAGTGAAATATATTTTCATTTAAATTCTGAATAAAGTTCAATATCTATTTGTAATTATTAATTTATATATGATTTCTTCTTACGCTTCGGACTGTTGGCACGATATCTGCATGATTACAACTGCATCCAGGCATTACAGCCATTAATCGAAACCAGGTCGTGAAACGACGGAGTTGGAAAAATGATGAACTCAAATCTGCAACAAACCGTATTCAGCGTTGAGAAGATCAGGAACGTCGTCAACGTGGGCCGTTGCGCCGCGTACCAGATTTACACGACCCCCGGAGAGGAAATCGGATTCCTGGGGCATCTCGAAATGCACCAAGCGGAAAACGCTGCCAATGATGTCCGTTATACCCAGGAATCACCAAGGGTAGTTACTCTGCGGAAGTATTTTTCCTGACCGAACAACCCACCCTAACGTTCGTCAGGTGAAAACAGGCTTCCCACCCAATAGCAACGTTTGCTAGAATTCTGCCCTTCATTGCCCGGGTCTTCCCATGCGGACCCGGGCAAAACTTCACTGGGTGGTTTGCCGTGTCTTCCAAAATCCGTGTTTTGACAAAATTCAGCCTCGGCTGCCTGCTGGCCTGTATCTGTTTTAACCTGCAGGCACAGGACGATGCCGAATCCGCAAAGAGTCATGGCTGGAAATACAGGGGTTTCAACATCCAGACCTCACTGTACACCAAGCACTGGGATCCCGAGCCTGATCACACTGATCACCAGCACCTCATCGGCCCGGAAATTGAATTCGAAAACGACTACCTGGTCGGCCTGGCGTTTTTCCAGAACTCATTCGACCAGTCTTCGCAATTTCTGTACATCGGCAAAACCTGGGGCCTGTTCAAAACCGACTGGTTCTACTTCAAGATCGTGGGTGGGCTGCTGCACGGCTACAAAGAGCCGTATGAGGACAAGATTCCGTTCAACGGCCTCGGAATAGCGCCGGCGATCCTGCCTTCATTCGGCCTTCGCTACAAAAGGGTCATGGCGGAAGTACAAATCGCGGGAACAGCGGCAATCACGATCACCGCCGGCTTGAGATTTTAGCAGTCTTGGCGCACTATCTTCCTGAACCCCAGGAGAGTGATTGATATGGCAACTTATGAATGTGAAAAATGCGGAATGAGCGTCAATGCCACCTGCGGCCACTGCGATGCTCCGCTCGAAAACGATTCACTTGAACTGCCTGACGGCAGCGAAGTGCAGATCTCGAAATGCCCCAATGGCCACGGCAAGATCAAGTCACCGCTGTGCTGTGGCCAGGACATGAGCTGTAGCATTTAAAGATTGAAGTGCCTTAAGTAGGTTTTCTCGAAGTACTTCTTCGCCCAGTGCAGGGGCTTCATCGCGGGTAGCGCCATGCTGCGCTGCTCGCCCCTGTAGACCAGCATCCCCTTGTCCAGGGAATCGATGATGCACAGCAGTTCGACTTTGAATTTTTTCGCAGCGGGCTTGCCGTCCAGATTGAGAGCGATGTTTTTTGCCGCTGCAGTTGCCTGCAGGTCCGCCATGTGCGCCTGCTTGGGCATCCATTCAGGCCCGGGAAAACTGCCAGCGTCGCCGGCTACATAAACAGCCTCCATTCCCTGCACCTGGCACATGGCGTCAGCCTGGATCATGCCACCTGGCGAAACCGGCAGCGGTGTGCCCTGCATCCAGGCTGGGCCCGTCATGCCCGGCATGAACAGGATCATGTCCGCCGGAATTTCCCCGCCCTCGGTGGCCACCACGTTGTTTTCAAATGATTTCAACTTGTGGCCCAGGTGCGTCTCGATGTCCCGTTTTGCCATTTCGCCAAGCAGTTTCGCCACGGCTTTGTCGCCCAGGCGCTTACCCGGCTGCGGCGCCGGTGTGAAAAAAATCAGCTTGAAGCGATCGCGTAAACCTTGCTGGTTCAACCAGGTCTCCAGCCCAAACAGCAGCTCGAACATCGGGCCGCCGCGCATAGCGGACGGCTCCTTCGGATTGCCGCCAAAACCCAGGGCAATGGTTCCTCCGTCCATCGCTTTAAGGCGCTCGCCCATTTTCTCCGCCGCGGCTACCCCTTCACAAATCGTGATGACGTTTTCGATACCAGGCAGCTTGCGGATGTAGCGTCCCCCCGTAGCGATCAGCAGCGCATCGTTGCCGACTTCCCCCGCATCGGTTTCAAGTGTTCTGCCGTCAGCTGAGATGCCTCTGACGGCAGCCTGAACATATTTCACATGCAGCTTTTTGAGCAGCGGCTTGATTGCATAACGTAAATCATCGCCTTTGCGCATACCGTAAGGCACCCAGATCAGGCTCGGCAGGTAGACGAATTCGGGTTTCGGAGCGACCAGGGTGATCTCCGCATCCGGCAGTTGCTTGCGCAATTCCCGCACACCGGTGATGGCGGCAAATCCCGCGCCGGCTACCGTGATTTTTGAAGTTTGATTCATCTGATTTCCGCAAGGTGTATTCTATTTTCCTAATATACCATCTTGCACGACCCGATGATCAACAAGACTTACCGGCCCGGATTATTCCATTCAGTGCAGGTTCATCAGCACGCGCACGTGACCTGCGACGCAACGGGCCAGGCTGTCCAGATCGTAACCCCCTTCAAGCACGGATACGATCCGGTTCTGTGCCGATTCCGCCGCAACCTGCACCAGTTGTTCCGTCACCCAGGTAAAATCCTGGTCGGTCAGGCTGACATGCGACATTTCGTCATCCCGGTGTGCATCGAAGCCCGCTGAGATGAAGAGGAATTCCGGAGCGAAACGCTCCAGCGCAGGCAGCCAATGCTGCATCACCGCCTCGCGGAACTCCGTGCTTTTCGCCGTGGCTTCAAGCGGCACATTGACGCGGTTTTCCGCGTTTTCGTAGATCCTGGTGTACGGAAAGAAAGGATGCTGAAAGGTTGAGCAGAAAAGCAGTCTCGGCTCATCGCTGAACATTTCCTCTGATCCATTGCCCTGGTGCACATCGAAATCGACGATGGCGGCCCTGCTGATGCCATGGGCCGCCAGCGCATGCGCCGCGCCGACCGCAATATTGTTGAACATGCAAAAACCCATGGCCTGGTCGCTTTCGGCGTGGTGCCCCGGAGGGCGAACGCAACAGAATGCGTTTTCCATTTCCCCGCTCATCACCAGGTCCACCGCCAGCACCGCGGCGCCAGCCGCCCGGCGGGCTGCTTGCAGGGACCCGGGGCTGATGACGGTGTCCGGGTCCAGTTTTGTAAAACCGCTGTCAGGTATCGCTGCTATCATGGCTGCCAGGTGCTCAGGCGTGTGTACCCGCAACAGCTGTTCTTTCGTTGCCAGTGGCGCATCGTAGTACCTCAGCACATCGAACAGGCCGGTTGCGACAAACTGGTCCTCGATCGCTGAAAGACGCCTGGCATTCTCCGGATGGCCTTCACTCGTATTGTGCTGGTGGCAATCGCGGTGACTGATATAAGCGGTTCTCAAGTAAATCTTCCTGGTAGTGACCAGAGTCATTATCCAGTGTAAAAGTTAACGACAGCAACAGGAATATGGGATAGCTTGCGCCGATGAATACACATTACCTGACCTCATTGTTCACTCCTGGAAGCGTTGCACTGTTCGGTGCCAGCGACAGGCCTGATTCCGTGGGCGGAATCGTTTTCAAGAATCTGCTGTCGTCCGGCTACGAGGGCCGGATCTTTGCGATGAACCCGAAGCGCGATAAAGTGCAGGGGCAAAAAGCCTACAAGTCGCTGGACGAAATCGACGAGCAGATCGACCTGGCGGTGGTAGCGACACCCGCGCCAAGCATACCCGCCATCGTTGAGGCCTGTGGCGAGAAAGGCATCAAGATGATGCTGATCCTGTCGGCCGGATTCCGCGAGATCGGACCCGAAGGCCGCAAACTGGAAGACCGTGTCGTTGATCTGGTCAAGCGTTACAACATCCGGCTGATGGGACCCAATTGCCTGGGCATCATCCGTCCCGACATCGGCCTGAACATCACCTTCGGCCATAACAATGCCCGCCCGGGCAACCTAGCGCTGGTCTCCCAGTCCGGGGCCATTTGCACCGCGATCCTCGACTGGGCCGAGAAAATCGGCATCGGGTTTTCCGCCGTTGTATCGACCGGCATCGCTGCTGACCTTAGTTTTGGAGATTACCTGGACTACCTCGTTTCTGACCCGAACACGAAGGCTATCCTGCTGTATATCGAGGGCATCAAGGACGCGCGCAGGTTCATGAGCAGTCTGCGGGCCGCAGCCCGGATCAAACCCGTTATCGCGATGAAAGTCGGCCGTCATGAGGCAGGCGCAGCGGCCTCGATGTCGCATACCGGCGCGCTGGTGGGCAGCGATGAGACGTTCTCCGCCGCCTTGTCCCGTTCCGGTGTGTTGCGGGTGGAGACCATTGGCCAGTTGTTCGCCGCGGCCAAAGCCCTTTCCACCGTCCGCTATCGCAAGCGCCACACCGATTCCGAGCGACTGGTCATCATCACCAATGGCGGCGGCCCGGGTGTGCTGGCAGCCGACCGTGCCACCGACCAGGGTATCGAGCTGAGCACTTTGTCGGAAGAAACCATGGAGGCGCTCAACGATGCGCTGCCGGCGGTCTGGTCCCACAGCAACCCGGTGGATGTGATCGGTGATGCAACACCCGAGCGCTACCAGAAGGCGGTGGAGATCTGCCTGCAGGATCCGGGTATCGACGGGGCAATTGTCATTCTCACACCTCAGGCCATGACTGAGCCCACCGCGGTGGCCGAAGCCGTCATCGAGGCGGCCCAGGACAGCGACAAGCCGGTGATGACCAGCTGGATGGGCGGAACCCAGGTGAGCGAAGCACGCAATCTGCTGACCGCATCCCGCATACCTGATTTTGGCACGCTGGAGAATGCGGTTGACGCTTTTTCCTATCTTGCGCGCTACAACAGGAATCAGCGCCTGTTGTTGCAAACCCCTTCACGCCTGTCGGGCGAACGGGAGCCTCCCGACAGTGAAGGCGCCCGCCTGATCATCGAGGGTGTTCTGACCGAACAACGGAAGGTGCTGACCGAACCGGAATCCATGGCGGTGCTGAATGCCTTCCGGATACCCACCGTTCGCAACGCTGTGGCCCGTTCCGCCAACGAGGCGTTGATCATTGCAGAATCGATCGGTTTTCCGATCGCAATGAAGGTGATGTCTACGGACATTTCCCATAAGTCAGACGCCGGTGGCGTCCGGCTCAATATCAATTCGGCTCACGAGGTCAGGGGCGCTTACCGCCAGATGATCGACCAGGTACTGCAAAAAGTGCCGGACGCGAACATCGAAGGCGTGACCGTCGAGAAAATGTACCGAAGCTCAAACGGGCGTGAACTGATGATCGGCATTATCCGCGATCCCGTTTTCGGCCCGGTCATCAGTTTCGGGGGCGGCGGAACCGCCGTGGAAGTCATGGGCGATTCCGCGATCTCGTTACCACCGCTGAACCATCGGCTGGCGCACGACCTGGTCGGGCGCACGAAAGTTTCGAAGCTGCTCGGTGAATTCCGCAACATGCCCGCAGCCGATACCGGCAAACTGATCGACGTGTTGCTGGCGGTATCGGGAATGGCCTGTGAATTACCGTGGATCCAGGAGATGGACATCAATCCGTTGATCCTGGATGAAAGCGGCATCGTGGCCGTCGATGCGCGGATTGTCGTGGATTACCCGAAACCATCCACCGATCCGTACAACCACCTGGCCATTCACCCCTACCCGGCCCACCTGGTCAAACAGGTGCAACTGAATGATGGAACCGATATCGTGATTCGCCCGATCCGGCCGGAAGATGCTGAAATCGAGGCTGAATTTATCCGCGGGCTGTCGAAGGAATCGAAGTATTTCCGCTTCATGAACTCGATCCAGGAGTTGAGCCAGGAGATGCTGGTCCGCTTCACCCAGATCGATTACCACAACGAGATGGCGCTGATTGCGGTCCGGCCGATCGACGGCGGCGAGGAACAGATCGGCGTGGCGCGTTACACCACCAACCTGGACAAGAAAAGCTGCGAGTTTGCACTGGTCGTGTCCGACCAGTGGCGTGGCCGGGGCATTGCCCACCACCTGATGACGCGGTTGATGCAGATTGCCAGGGACCGGGACCTGGAGCTGATAGAGGGCCAGGTACTGGGGAACAACGTGAAGATGCTGGCGCTGATGAAATCAATGAACTTCCAGATCACCAACGATGTGGAAGATCCCAGCGTCAAGGTGGCATCAGCCCGGCTGCACTCGGTCAATCCCTGAGTGGACACCGGGGCCGTGCCACCCGTGACGGTCCTGGTGTAATCTAGGCACTCTTCCCAATGCCTGGATAGCCATGATCATGCGTCGAGTCCTTTTCGCCTTCCTGCTGGTATGCATTTGTAACCCCGCGTGGGCCACGAAAGTCCTGCTACCGGCCACCCAGGACAACACCTTGTACGAAAGCGGCAGTGGCCTGTTCAGCAACGGCAGCGGCCAGCACATGTTCACCGGGGTGCCGAATGAACCGGTGAGGCGGCGAGCCGTGATTGCATTCAAGAATATTGACAACGAGATTCCGGAAGACGCTGTCATTACTTCGGCAACACTGCATCTGAACCTGTCGCGGGAAACTTCTGATGCAACCGTCATCAGTCTGCACAGGCTGACCTCCGACTGGGGCGAAGGCGCCTCGCAGGCACTGCCTCCGGAAAATACCGGCACCAACGCCGAACCCGGCGATGCCACCTGGATTCATACCAACTGGCCCAACTTCGAATGGAACAATGCGGGTGGCGATTTCGAAGAAGCGCCCAGCGCGGCCGAACTTATCGACGGTGTCGGCTCTTACACCTTCGGTCCTTCCGCCCGGATGACGGCGGACGTTCAGCAGTGGCTGGACAAGCCGGCCCAGAATTTCGGCTGGATAATTATTGCCGCGGAAAACTTCCTGACTGAAAAACGTTTTGACACCCGGGAAAACGAAATTGAGAATTTCCGTCCGGTTCTGGAGGTCACCTATTCAAGAACCGGCACCGGATTTGACTATTCGGGCCCCTGGTTCGACCCGCAACTCGACGGCGAAGGCTACCTGGTTTTCCAGACACCCGAAGGCTGGCTTTTTTACTACTTCGGGTACAGCCCGGAGAAAACCTTTCTGTGGCTGGTTTCGGACCTGGTCAGGCTGGAAGAACTGGTACCCGGCGTTGCTTTCGAACTGCCCATGCTGATTGGTGAGCCTGGAACATTCACGGCGCCTGCCCCGAGTTCGGAGCTGAAACCCTACGGCACGCTGAGCGTCACTTTAGATACCTGCACCAGCGGGAAATTCGTCCTCGACGGCCTGTATGGCGTGAAAACTTCCGATGTCATCAAGATCATCGGAGTGGACGGAACGATTTGCGAGGATCCTGACCCGTCAGGCACGCAAACTACCGAAGAGTGAGGGCGAGCCGGGAATCCTTCACAGATTCTTGACAGAGAATCGGTATACTGCCTCGATCATGGCCATGATTGAAACCACTGCCCTGTGCCGGCAATTTCATGTTGGTGACACCTGGGTTCACGCACTGGATCACGTCGATCTGCAGATTGGCGAGGGCGACTTCGTGGCCGTCATGGGGCCTTCCGGCTCGGGTAAATCCACGCTGATGAACATCCTCGGTTGCCTCGACACGCCGGACAGCGGCCGCTACCAGTTGCTTGACCTGGAAGTGGCGGCATTGAGCGACGACGACCTGTCTCGCATCCGCAATCAAAAAATCGGCTTCGTTTTTCAGAGTTTCCACTTGTTGCCTCGAATGACCGCCAGGGAAAATGTGATTCTGCCCCTGCGCTACAGCGAATCTGACCTGGCCGAGGCGTGGGAGCGGGCAGACGATCTGCTCGACCGCCTGGGTTTGTCGGACCGCATCGATCACCGGCCGAACCAGTTGTCCGGCGGCCAGCGCCAGCGGGTAGCGATCGCCCGGTCACTGATCAACTCGCCGCCCCTGTTGCTGGCGGACGAACCGACCGGCAACCTGGATAGCCGCACATCGGTGGAAATCATGGAACTGTTCACTGAGTTGAACCGGCGGGGCCAGACCATCCTGATGGTGACACACGAAGAGGAAATTGCAGCCCATGCCAGCCGCCTGATCCGGATGAGAGATGGAAAAATCGAACATGATTCGGCTGTTCATTAATCCCCTGTCCACCGGACTTGTGTGCCTGGCCGTGTGGGCCGAATCCAGCGCCGGCCCCCTGCTGACCGGCGTGGTAGAGGATGTGAAGGCACAAACCATTGAAATGCCTTCGCTGCCGGGGGCCTGGCAACGGCGAATCGAGTGGATGGCCACGGAAGGCACCGAGGTGGCCGCCGGTGAACTGGTCGTCCGGCTGGATCCCGGTGACCTGATCTCCCGCGAGGAGCAATCGCGAACCGAGCTCGAAAAACAACGCTTGTCCGCAACCCGCCGGATCAATGAAGTGAAGCTGGAATTGCTCGATGCCGAACGGGAACTGGCACGGTCCGAGTCTGCCGTCAGGATGGCCCAACTGGATGCCGTGATTCCCGAGTCGACCATTCCACGACTTGATTACGAGCGCTACCAGTTGACGCTTGAGACCGCTGAGAAAACCCGCATCAGGGCGCAGGCCGACCTGCTCAACAAGCAGGCCGAACTTGTCGACGTCGAGAAAGAGACCAGGCTGGAAGTTTTAAAAGCCGAATCCGACTACGAGCGGATCAGTAACGCGCTGAAGGCCACTGAAATCCGCGCCGAGAAACCCGGGTTTATCATTTACGGTGAAAACAGGTTCACCGGGAAGAAAGTTTTTCCCGGCGAAACGCTTTACACGGGTTTCGAGGTTGCATCCATCGCCAGCCGCGAAGACCTGCAACTGCGTTTCTGGGTGCACGAGGCGGACTTCCTCAGCGTGCGGGAAGGAAAACGCGTCAGGATTATCGCCGACGCCCAGGGTTCCACGCCGTTTGATGCCATAGTGAGCTGGACTTCCAGCCAGGCTGCCGAAAAGCAGGATTGGAGCAATAGCGGATATTTTGAAGCGTATGCCCAGCCGGTTTCCGGTATTCCTGATGAAATCATGCCAGGCATGAGTGTGATGGGCGAAATCATGAGCGAGGAGCCGTGACTGTGATTCGACTGTTCATCACGCTCATGCTGTTTGGTGCAGCAGAGACAGCCCAGGGCCAGCAGTGGCTCCCGGTAGAGCCTCAGGACCGGCCGCTGACGGTCAATGCCAGCGGCATTGTCACTTCTTCCGCTGCCCAGCGTTTTGGGCCGCCGCCCAGTCAAAGCTGGCGTATCACCATTACCGAACTCGCGCGTGAAGGTTCTCGGGTCAAGGCAGGTGATGTGTTGGCGCAGTTCGACGGCAGCGCCACTGATGACCGGGTACGGACGCTTGGCGCCGAACTCAATGCCCGCCGTTCGGAACTGGAGTCGCTGCTGGAAATCCAGGCCAGTGAAATCGAACAGGAGAAAGTCCGTCTCGCCGAAGCGAAAAGCGTCGCCGAAAAAGCGGCCAGGAAAGCCGACGCCGACGCGGACCTGTTTGCCAGCCTGGAGTATAAGAAGCTGCTGGAGGAGAAAGCGATTGCCGAGGAGCTCTATGGTCGCGAGCAGCAACGCACCGACCTGGTTGTCGCGGTACGGGAGGCAAAACGCGCGGAACTGGAAGCGGATATCCGCCGCCTGGAAAGTGAACTGGCCGGCGCGGAAAAAGAACTCGAGTCGTTCACTATCCGCGCACCGCGGGACGGTCTGGTGATCGTCGGTACGAATCGCCAGGGTCAAAAACTCGACGTGAACGACGCTGTAAACCCGGGCATCGTCGTGGTGGAACTGGCGGATGAGACACAACTGGAGGTGCAGGCCGGTGTCCCGGAATACGCCGCTGCCCGTATTGCCGTCGGCCAGCCGGTTGAAATTGACATCGATTCCACCGGGGGTTCACTCAAAGGCCGTGTCAGCTCCGTCGCCAGTATCGTCCGCCGGGAGTCACAGTATTCACAGGCCATGGTCAGGGACGTAACCGTTACGCTCCCACCGGATGCCATTGCCGGGCTGCGACCTGGTGTATCTGCAAAGCTCAGCATCGTGGTCGGCACCGAACAGCAGGCGCTGGCCGTACCTGATGAAGTGATCCATTATCGCGATGGCATACCGGGCGTTATCGTCCGTGGTGACGGCTGGCGCCCGATCAGGGTTGGCCGCGCCAGTTCCGGTATGCACATCGTGGAAAGCGGACTGGAACCAGGTGACGAGGTCTCGATGTGAAACATGCTCAGCATTTCAAAATTGTCCTGGCAGCAATTGCAACCCTGTTCATCACTGGCTGCAGCAACGATGAGTCGGCGCTGCCTGCGGTTACCGTCGAAGCAACAGACGTGGAATTCAGTGTGCGGGCGCAGGGTGAACTGGTGGCCTCTGAGTCGTTGCCGATTGCGCTGCCCCCCTCGATCAGGATGTCGTTCAACATCGCGTGGATGGCGCCGGAGTTTTCGGATATCCGCAAGGGCGATGTCATCGCCCGGTTTGACGACGTCCAGGTCCGCCTCGACCGGGCGAGTACCGTGCTCAATGTCGCCAAGTCAGAATTCCAATTGCTGGATACCCAAAGAGATAGCCAACTGGAGCGCTCGCGCATAGACCATGAAACCCTGCGCATAGGAGGCGAGCGGGATATCTCTGAAACTTTCGCCAACGCCGATGAAATGCTGTTGAGCCGTAATGAAATGATCGATGCGCTGGCAGACGTGGAATACCTTGAAGTGGAATCCGAATTCCTGGAGTGGCAGTTCCAGACCCTCGATCAGCGCACCCGCGCCGAGCAGAATTTTATCCGGGCAGAACAGCAGGGAGAGCAGGAAAAGCTTGAAAAACAGGACACGGCTCTGCGCATGATGGAGTTGCGCAGCCCCGCCGATGGCACGTTCATCTACGCCAAAACACCCTGGGGCCAAAAACTGGGCAAAGGCAAGACGGTGTACCCCGGCATGCCGATTGGGCTGTTGCCGGTTCGCGGAAAAGTCGATGCACGAATCTTTGTCCCGGAGGCCGATGCCGTGGGGCTTGCGGCAGGCCAGTTGGTCCGGTTGCGGCTGGATTCCGCCGCATCGCGTGAATTCACTGCCCGCGTCACTTCGGTCTCACCGGTTGCCAGCCCAAGAAACCGAAAAGACCCCCAGAAGTTTTTCAGGGTTGAGGCCGCCATTGACGATGTCGATCCGGACATCATGCGGGTAGGCAGCAGGCTAAGGGCAGAAATCATTACCGGCGCCATCGAGGACGGTATCGTGGTCCCGGTGCAGGCGGTGCACGGCGATTCGGACGAGTACTACGTATTCGTCACCAGCGGCAACGGCGCCGAACAACGAGCCGTGAGTCTCGGCTTGCGCAGCCCCGACCTGGTTGAGCTGACTTCGGGTGTGGAACCCGGAGACCGGATCAGCCTGGTGATACCGCCGGACCGTTCCTGATGAGACTTCACCTTGCCAACCTGGGCCTGGATGTGCGCCAGGCGCTCGGCCAGCTTGGACACCATCGCCTGCGTACCGCTCTTACCCTGCTCGGCATGGTGTTTGGCGTTGGCGCCGTCATCGCGATGCTGGCCGTCAGCGAAGGGGGCAAACGGCAGGCGCTGGAACTGATTGAAGGCATGGGTTTGAACAACCTGATCGTTGAAGCACGTGATGCCGACAGTGAAACCCTGAAAGAAGTGCGCAAGTATTCCAGCGGTCTGAGCGTCCGGGACGCTGAAGCCATAGCCGACACACTGCCGTTTGTCGAGGAATGGGCCGGAAGCCGCCGCTTCCGAACCTGGAGCCTGTTCAGCCGCGAGGGCGAGAGTGACGCTGATGTCCATGCCGTGAGCCCACACTATTTTTCGCTTTCCAGTCTCGAATCCGCCCAGGGTGAACTGTTCACCACCGAGGATGACCTCCAGTTCGCCCAGAAAACCGTACTGGGCAGCAGCGCGGCCCGCGACCTGTTTCCGAATGGCAATGCCATTGGTAAACACGTCAAGGTCAATCACCTCTGGCTGGAAGTCGTGGCCGTGCTGAGGGACCGGCAGCTTGCCGAGAACGCATTCGAAGGGCGCGAGATCGGGGGCGAAAGCGCCCGGGTATTCCTGCCACTGCAAACCGGGCTTTCCCGGCTGAAGCAGGAGGAACTCCGCGCGGAACTCGATGAACTCAAAATCCGCCTGGATGGCAGCCTGGCCCCGGGCCATGCGTCCCAGGCGGTAGAACAGTTGCTAGACAGGCGCCACGGCGACCAGAAGGACTTCCAGGTCATCGTGCCGGCGCGCTTGCTGGCGCAACATCAGCAAACCCAGCGAATCTTCACCATCGTGATGTCCGCCGTCGCCGGGATTTCCCTGCTGGTGGGCGGTATCGGCATCATGAACATCATGTTGGCGAGCGTAATGGAACGTAAATCGGAGATCGGACTGCTGCGGGCCGTGGGTGCGAGGGAAAGCGACATTGTGCGCCAGTTCCTGGTCGAAGCCTGTGTCATTGCACTGATCGGGGCAGGCATCGGCGTGCTGCTGGGTATTGCCTTGGCCTATGCCATCGCGACTTTCGCCGGTTGGGCCGTCGCCTGGTCCGTACTGGTCATTCTCATCGCGGTGCTGGTCTGCGTCGCTATCGCCGTTGGCTTCGGCGTCTACCCGGCCGTCTCCGCGGCACGACTCGATCCGGTGCTGGCCCTGCAGTCTGAGTGATTGAATGTCTGCCAAACAACCCTCAGCGGACTCGAAATTCACAGCAATGCCGGGGAGCATTGTGCGGCGCTGGCGTAATTTCAGGCGTCAATTGCGCTGGCCCGCGCCTGAAAGGGTGATCGGAGACTTTTACCAGGCCATCCACAACGTCGGAGACATGCACCGTTTTTATTCCCTGGTGGAATTGTCTCCCGATATATCCGGGGGAATACCCGGCTCCATTGCCGGTAAGTGTTATGTCTGCAATCGCGACGTCGATTTCAAAGTCGATATCCCGTTCGTTGAAAAACATGGCATCTGGCGTGAAACCCTGGCCTGCCCGCATTGTTCCCTGATTAACCGCTGGCGTGGCAGCGTGCACATGTTCGAAGCCCTTGCCGCGCCCATGCCTGAAGACCGGATCTACGTGACCGAGCAACTCGGACTGCTCTTCCAGACGCTTTGCATGCGCCATCCCGGTTGTGTCGGCAGTGAATTTTTTTCTGATGAAATTCGTGGTTCGGAGGTGCAGACACATGCCGGCCCGGTAAGGAACCAGGACGTCACGCAACTCACCTTTGCAGACAAAAGCTTCGAAGCCGTGCTCACTTTTGATGTTCTGGAGCATGTCCCGGAATACAAAAAGGCGTTAAGCGAATTCTGCCGGATTCTCGCACCCGGCGGGCAGCTGTTGATCTCGGTTCCGTTCAATTTCATGAAGGACACGACAATCCGGGCCAGGATCGATGACCAAGGCTCCATCAATCACCTGATGGAGCCGGTTTACCACGGTGATCCCTTGTCCGCCGATGGCGTGCTGTGTTTTTACGACTTCGGCCTGGATCTTTTGCAGGAATTGAAAAACGCCGGTTTCCAGGAGTCTTTTGCAGTCTGTTTCAGTTCGCTGGAGTGGGGTTACTTCGAAAAGCAGATCATGTTTGTAGGGCGCAAGCGAAGATAAAACGCCCCGCCAGGGTATTTTCTGTTAGACTTGCGCGCATTCTTCAGCCACACCGGTGGCTCGATTCTTTTTTTCCAACCCCCTGACCGGTTACCGTCAGCCCTGAAGGCTGGTGGCAGGGTGTTTACGGAGATTATTCCAAATGTCATTTGAAACACTCGGCCTGTCGGCCGAACTCCTGCGCGCTGTCCGCGAGCAGGGTTATAACGAACCCACTGCCGTTCAGAAACAGGCTATCCCGATCATTCTTGATGGCCAGGACATCATGGCGGGCGCCCAGACGGGTACTGGCAAGACGGCTGGTTTTACTTTACCGCTGCTGCAAAGGCTTGGCGAAACACAGCCTGCCGAAGGCCGCCGGCCCGTGCGCGCCCTGGTGCTGACACCGACACGCGAACTCGCGGCACAGGTCGGTGACAGCGTCAAAACTTACGGTCGTCACCTGCCCTATCGCTCCGCCGTGATCTTTGGCGGCGTCAAGATCAACCCGCAGATCAGTAAACTGCGGCAGGGTGTAGATGTTCTGATCGCGACTCCCGGACGCCTGCTGGATCACATGCAAAGAGGCACCGTCAATCTGTCACGAGTCGAGATGCTCGTGCTCGATGAAGCCGATCGCATGCTGGACATGGGTTTCATACACGACATCCGTCGCATCATGAAGTGCCTGCCCAGCCGCGAAAATCGTCAGAGCCTGCTGTTTTCCGCGACGTTTTCAAAGGAAATCCGTCAATTGGCAAGCCAGTTCCTGGATCGCCCCGAACGGGTAGAAGTCTCACCGCGAAATTCGACTGTGGACCTCATCGATCAACTGGTCTGCCCGGTGGACAAGCGGCGCAAGCGGGAATTGCTCAGCCACATGATCGGCTCAGGTTACTGGAAGCAGGTCCTGGTTTTTACCCGGACCAAGCACGGCGCAAACCGCCTGGCGCGGCAACTGGAGATGGATGGCCTCAGCACTGCTGCCATCCACGGTAACAAGAGCCAGGCAGCCCGTACACGCTCACTTGCGGAGTTCAAAAGCGGCGACATCCGCGTACTCGTGGCCACCGATATCGCCGCCCGGGGACTGGACATCGACCAATTACCCCACGTCGTGAATTACGAACTGCCGAATGTGCCCGAAGACTATGTTCACCGCATCGGGCGCACCGGGCGCGCCGGAAATGAAGGCACCGCGGTTTCGCTGGTTTCCCCGGAGGAAACAAAACTGCTCAAGGATATCGAACGCATTATCAGGCGCGAAATTCCGC
>CAJIAU010000028.1_pt1 | contig 29786 bp, 33 predicted proteins | sample 9199171 | NCBI WGS metagenome assembly CAJIAU01 (sample SAMEA7708280, study PRJEB35096) | sediment metagenome | biome: marine neritic benthic zone biome [ENVO:01000025]; feature: sediment [ENVO:00002007]; material: shallow marine sediment [ENVO:03000034] sea grass bed [ENVO_01000059] ...
CTTGACCGAATTGACGCCGGCACAGGCGGTGGCGTGGATCAATGATCCGTCTGCTGTCGTGATTGACATATCGCCCGTTGCAGATTTCAACAAGGGGCATATCGTCAATGCCAGGAACCTGCAGGCCTCCCGCCTTGCCAAGCCTGATGCTGAAATCGAGAAACTGAAGGACAACAAGCTGTTGGTGGTCTGCCGATCTGGCCAGACCGCTGTTGCCGCCGCCGCCAACCTTAAAAAAATGGGCGCCGGCGAAGTGGCTGTGCTTAAAGGCGGCATGGCCCAGTGGCGGAGTGACCAGTTCCCGATCACGAGCAAATAGTGAGATAATTGCTTATTTCCCGCCGCCCGAAGGTGTGCGGCCCAACTTAGAAGAGTGATAGAACCATGGCGGAAGAACAGAACCAGGATCCGGTAATGATGCCGGAAGAAAATGCAGCAGCACAGTTTCAGATCCAGAAGTTGTATACCAAGGATGTTTCCTTCGAACTTCCAAACGCACCCCAGGTGTTCCAGGAAGATGGCCAGGCAGATGTGAAGATGAGCCTGGCCCAGCGGGTCGAGGACCTCGGCAACGACCTTCATGAAGTCGTACTCACCGTGACCGTGACTGCCACGGTTGACGAGAAAACGGCGTACCTCGCAGAAGTGGCGCAGGCGGGGATTTTCCTGATGTCCAACTTCAACGAACAGACAGCCCATGCGGTCATGAACACGATGTGTCCAAGCACCTTGTTCCCTTACGCCCGGCAGATGATTTCCACCCTGGTGGGTGAGGGCGGGTTCCCGCCGCTGGTTCTTCAGCCGGTCAATTTTGAGCAATTGTACGCGCAGCGCATGCAACAGATGATGGAAGAGCAGAAGAACGCCGCCGACCAGGGAAATGGAGAAGCAGGCGTTACTGAGTTTTCCACAAACGAGTGAGCGAAAAACCCGTGTTCGCGATCCTCGGCGCCGGCTCGTGGGGGACCGCCCTGGCAATGCAGCTGGCGAGATCAGGCACCCCGGTTGTTCTGTGGGATTGGGATCGCGAACATATCGAAGCCATCGGCGAGCATCGCTGCAACAGGAAGTTTCTGCCGGACCACCCACTGCCGGACTCGCTGGCAGTGGAGCCGGATCTCGAATCTGCCGTGCGCAGCGCGGATGAGATCCTGATCGTTGTTCCTTCGCACGCGTTCGCCGGAGTCCTTAAACAGATCGCGCCCTGGCTGAAGCCGGGGCAGGGCATTTCCTGGGCCTGCAAGGGCCTGGAGCCCGGGACGGGCAAATTTCTGCACGAACCGGCACAGGCGCTGTTTGGCGACGAACGTCCGTTAGCCGTTGTGACAGGCCCTTCTTTTGCAAAAGAAGTAGCGGCAAATTTGCCGACTGCTGTTACCGTGGCCGGAACCGATCCTGGGTATTGTGAAAGAATTGCCCGGGCGCTTCATGGCGGCAACTTCAGAGCCTACACCAGCGACGATATCATCGGTGCCGAACTGGGCGGCTCAGTCAAGAACGTGCTGGCCATTGCGACCGGCATCTGCGACGGCATGTCCCTGGGTGACAATGCGCGAGCGGCGCTGGTGACCCGGGGATTGGCGGAAATGATGCGCCTGGGCCGGGTGCTTGGAGCAAGGGAACAGACTTTGACCGGACTCACCGGAATGGGAGACCTTGTGCTGACCTGCACTGGGGACCTTTCACGAAACCGGCGGCTGGGCCTGGCGCTCGGCGCCGGTAAGAGCATCGAGCAGGCACTGGATGAAATAGGCCAGGTCGTCGAAGGCGTCAAAACGGCCGAGGAAGTGTGGAGGCTGTCACGCAGATATGATGTTGAAATGCCGATTGCCGAGCAGATCTACGGCATTCTGTACGAAGGCCGTAATCCCAAGGAATGTGTCCGCGAGTTGCTGTCCCGCGAACTGAAGCAGGAGCATGTCTAGTTTCGCTTCCCTGCTCCCACGGCTACGCCGCGGAAGGCGGCTGCGCTCAACTGCACTTGTTGGGTTCGCCTCTGGCTTACACGTGCAACGGCCTCCGCGCAGCGCTTCTTTGCCTGCGGCAAAACCGCACCACGCTCCGTGCCTGCACTAACCGGCTCACACTTTTGAGTCTCGCTTCCCTGCTTCCGCAACTGCGTTGCGGAAGGCGGCTGCGCTTCCTGCCTAGCTCAGGTCTGGGAAGTTGAGTTGGCGCAGGGCTTCGTAGAGGCCGACGGCCACGGTGTTGGAGAGGTTGAGGCTGCGGCTTGCTTCCTGCATCGGTAACCTCAGGACACGGTCCGCGCATTCTCCCAGCAGGATGTCTTCCGGCAGGCCCCGGGTCTCCGGTCCGAAGAGCATGCCGTCTCTGTCGCGAAACGTGGCTTCGGTGTGGTTACGGGATCCCCTGGTCGAGAATGCCCACAGGCGACGGGCAGGTGACCGCTCCCGAAACTGATCCCAGTTCAGATACGTTACGACGTCAGTTAGTTCGTCGTAGTCCAATCCTGCTCTTCTGAGCCGGGCGTCATCGAGGGTGAAACCCAGTGGCCCCACAAGGTGCAGATTTACGCCTGTATTGGCGCAAAGACGGATAATGTTTCCGGTATTGGGTGGTATCTCCGGTTGGTACAAAACGACGTGCAACATGGAGCCTCCGGGAATGGTTTGCTTGCTATTTCAGCAGGCAGAGATCATCGATTGGAAAATTTGCGACGAAACGAAACCCGCTATTTCAGCGGACTTCAGCCGCATTGACAGGTCATTTTGCAATCTGTTGTTGTTGCAGAAATGCCTTAACCGGATGATATTAAAGAAAATTAGAGCAATTAGCTTAAATCAGGCTGCATTGGCATTTCATTTGACAGCGACTATTCAGGGGCGTATCTTTTACCACCGCAGGCACAACATCTTGTGTCTGAAAAAAAAATAGCGCACAATAAGTTGTGCCCATAACTGAATAAAACCAACTAATTACACGGAAGATTTAATGAGCAGCGTGCAGGTTGAGGCCATTGGCACTGATTCTAAAGACATTCCTTTCCAGGCCGCCTCCCTGGATATCTGGGATAAAAAATACCGGCTTAAATCAAAAACCGGCGAAATAATTGATAACGAGATTGACGATACCTACAAGCGCGTCGCGCGCGCCATTGCAGACGTAGAGACAGATAAAGAAAAGAAGGAACAGTGGTACGAGTCTTTCCTGTGGGCCCTGCGTCGTGGAGCCATCCCGGCGGGAAGAATCACTTCCAATGCCGGTGCACAACAACACAAGCCGGCCACCTCGACGATCAACTGCACCGTCTCGGGCACGATCAGGGATTCGATGGATGGAATCCTTGAAAAAGTGCACGAAGCCGGGCTGACACTCAAGGCCGGCTGTGGCATCGGTTACGAGTTTTCAACGCTTAGGCCAAAGGGCGCTTACGTGTCCGGAGCAGGCGCATACACTTCAGGCCCGCTGAGTTTCATGGACATCTATGACAAGATGTGTTTCACCGTGTCTTCGGCCGGTGGGCGACGCGGGGCGCAGATGGCGACGTTCGAAGTAGGGCATCCGGACGCCATGGATTTTATCCGCGCAAAGCGGGAAGACGGCAGGCTGCGGCAGTTCAACTGTTCTCTGCTCGTCACCGATGAGTTCATGCGGGCTGTTGAAGAGAATGCCAGCTGGCCGTTGGCATTTCCGATCAACAAGCACGAATCGGATGGGATCGACCTGGACAATCCCGAGCGGGTGATCTGGCGCGAATGGCCGGACTCACACGGTTACATCACGCGCGAAGATGGCCTGGTTGCATGCCGGATTTACAAGAATGTACCGGCGCGTCGCATGTGGGACATGATCATGTCCTCCACCTATGACTTCGCTGAACCCGGTTTCATCATGATTGACCGGATCAACGAGATGAACAACAACTGGTTCTGTGAAAACATCCGTGCAACCAATCCCTGTGGCGAGCAACCCTTGCCGCCCTACGGGGCCTGCCTGCTGGGGTCGGTCAACCTGACCCGGTTCGTAACCGACCCGTTCAGAGACAAGGCTTCATTCGACTGGGACAGCTACCGGGAAGTGGTTCGGATTTTTACCCGCATGCTGGATAACGTGGTTGAAATCAATGGCCTTCCGCTGGGTAAACAGCGGGATGAAATCGCTCGCAAGCGGCGCCACGGAATGGGATTTCTGGGGCTGGGTTCCGCCCTCACCATGATGGGTATGAAATACGGTGAAGGCGACTCCCTGGAGTTCACCGAAAAAGTGGCCAGAGAGATGGCCCTCGCCGGTTGGGAAGAGGGGCTCGAGTTGTCACGTGAAAAAGGTCCTGCGCCGATCATGGAGGAACGCTTCGAAGTGACCGGCGACATGTTGCGCCGCCGGCCTGAAATGCAGACGGATGGATACCGCGTCGGCGACATGGTGACGGGTAAGGTTCTGTTGGCCAAGTATTCCCGCTACATGCAACGGGTGGCCGAGCACGCGCCGGACCTGGTCAGCGCCCTGGCCGACGAAGGCGCACGGTTTACGCACCATACTTCGATTGCCCCCACCGGTACAATTTCCCTTTCCCTGGCCAACAACGTTTCCAACGGGATCGAACCGAGCTTCGCCCATCACTACAGCCGTAACGTTATTCGCGAAGGGCGCAAGTCAAAAGAGAAAGTGGAAGTCTACAGTTACGAGTTGCTGGCTTACCGCTCGCTGGTCAATGCAAACGCAATGCCCTATGCGCAGGATGAAGCAGCCCGTCTTCCGGATTATTTCATCACGGCCGAAGACGTGACGCCCAGGCAGCATGTGGATATCCAGGCCGCCGCGCAGCGTTGGATTGACTCATCCATTTCCAAGACCGCCAACGTGCCAACGGAATTCCCTTACGAGGAGTTCAAGGATATTTACACGTATGCGCATAAGCAGCAGCTCAAAGGTTGTACCACCTTCCGCTTCAACCCGGAAGCTTTCCAGGGCGTCCTGGTCAAGGACAAGGACCTGGAAAGCACGACCTACCGTTTTGTACTCGACGACGGTGAGGTGGTTGAAGTGGCAGGAAACGAAGAGATCGAATACGACGGTGAAGTGCATACCGCAGCGAATCTCTTTGACGCGCTGAAAGAAGGCTACTACGGAAAGTTCTAACAATAATCGCTGGATCAAGCCGGCACAGGGATGGCCATTTGATTGATACGGCCGGAGAGGAAGAGGGCCAGCGGCCTGGGCCTTAGAGATGGAAACGGCGTTAACTGTTTCCGGGACAAGGATGTGTACTTAGGTACACGGAAGTTAATAATAATAAAATATGGGATAAAGTGACGGCGAGGGATTATGGGTTCCGTCAAAAATTATGGAGGTGTTGCGTACAAGGACGTACACCTCTTTTCCATCATTACACTTAAAAGAATTTCAGGACTATCGCAATGGGTATCAAGATCGCAAACAAAATAGTGGGTTATGAAGTCGTAAAGCCCGAAGAAGAAATCGAAGTGAGGGAAGAAGCCAAGGCTGAAGCCCAGGAGCGCCAGTCTGCGACCATTATTCGCATGACGGAACGAGTGGCCAGGCCGGAAGGCATGGAGGCCCTGGAAGGCTCCACCTACAAGATCAAAACACCGCTTGATGACCATGCGATGTACGTAACGATTAACGATATCATCCTGAACCAGGGGACGGAGCACGAACAGCGGCGCCCGTTCGAAATTTTCATCAATTCCAAAAACATGGACCACTTCCAGTGGATCGTGGCCCTTACCCGGTTGATGTCGGCAGTGTTCAGGAAAGGCGGAGATGTGACCTTCCTCGCCGAAGAACTGCAGGCGGTATTCGATCCCCGCGGCGGGTACTTCAAGCCGGGTGGCAAGTTCATGCCGTCCATCATTGCCGATATCGGCGCAGTGATCGAGCATCACCTGCAGAAAATCGGACTGATGGAAAAAGAGGAGTTATCAGAACAACAACAGTTGATTCTCGACCAGAAGCGGGCGCAGGCGGAAGGCGCGGTAGAAAAAAAAACAGTAGCTCCTGAAGGCGATGCCGGATATCCCGCTTCGGCAACCCTTTGTAACAAGTGCCATACCAAGGCCGTGGTGATCATGGATAACTGCGCTACCTGCCTGTCCTGCGGTTACTCGAAGTGCGGCTAGTGCTCAGCGCGTGTTGCTGCATTTACTCTGGATAGTACCGCTTGTACTGATCATTGCATTTCTTTTGTCGCCCCGTTTCAGGGGCGATATCGCTGAAAGCCGAACTCGCCGCATTCTCGCTGCCGGGCTGCAAAAAAGCCGCTACACCATTCTGAATGATGTCGAATTGCCTGCTGGCGGGGGCACGGTGCATGTAGATCACATCGTGGTTTCACGGTTTGGCGTGTTCGTCATCGAGAGTCAGTACGCCAGCGGAATGATATCCGGGAGCGAGTTCCAGGACCGTTGGAAACAGGAGGTCTGGGGGCGAGCCAGGCGGATGGAAAACCCCATGCATCAGAATGCGCTGCAGGCGGAGACCCTGGGGCGGTTGCTGGGAATGCCGCAAACAAAAATTCATCGCGTTGTGGTACTCACCGGGCATCGTGGGATGCGGAAACCGGGACCTGATCACTTGGTGCCTGCCGAACAACTCATCCGTTACATTCGCAAAAAGGGTACGCACGTGCTCGAGCCGGAACAGGCGGACCGTGTGTTGAAAGCAATAGAGGAGGCCCGGGTCAATCCGGCCGGAAGACTGCGCATCAGTCGATGGACCCTGTTGAACCTTCTGCTGTTTATCGTATTGCTGACGGGCATCTGGCTGGCATTCGGTGATGAAATCCGGAAAGTGCAGCAAACGTGGTCGGAACGACAGGAACAACGGGAATCCCCTGATCTGTTTCACCCGGACGGAAGCCGCAAAACGGAGCGAGAGTTATGGGAAGATTCGCTGATTTGCGCCTGGTCAGAAGATACCGGTCGATGTTCTTGTTATGAGCCGGATGGAGACAGGGCGGATATTGAGTTGTCCAAGTGCCGGTCGCTGGCGGAACGCGGATCCATTCTGAAACAGTGATTGAGGGTTTTTACTTTTCGAATTTCATCGAACCGATTAGGCTTGCAACGATCGATGCGAGGTAAAACATTCCGGTCACTGCTTCGAGTATCACGATGACTTCCGCCAATGGCGTAGCGGGGCTGATGTCGCCATACCCTAACGTTGTCAGCGTGACAAAACTGAAATAGGTTGTCGTCGAGAGATTGTCATACCAGGGCGCTACCTCGATTCCATTAAGCGCCATTGGCGAGAACTCAAGCAGCAGCGTATAGAAAATCGAGAAAATGTAACCGATAAGCATATACAAAGCCACAGAGCCCACGATGATGTTGAGGTCGACCTTGCCGGTGAGTAGCACCTGGCGCCCAACCAGCCAGGCTGCTCCAAGCATGAAGATCAGCTGCAGGCCAAGATAGGAATATTCGAAGTAATGCACCTTGGTGGCGCTTCGGGCCACGACCATGGTCAGAATGATCCCAACCAGGATCAGAAATCCTTTTGACCACTTGCGGTCGGTTTTTAAACTGAGCAAGGAAAGAAACAGCAAAGCGACGCTGACGTACTCCATCAATTCCAGCGTCCAGTTATCCGGTACTTCGACCGATACAGCGCCCGTAATCATCAGGCCGATCATGGCAATCGTTAGCCAGATGAAATTATTTTGCTCGTGCACCAGGCGCATGGATCCATTCCTGCTGAAACTCCGTAGAATATAATACTCGAAAACAACTGAAGCTTTCCTTCCGGGACTCCCGATGCAACTTGCCGAAGAAATTATTCTGAAGAAACGTGATGGCTTGTCCCTGAGCCGGGCAGAGATTCGCGCGTTTATCGAGGGCGTTTCCAGACAAACAGTGTCGGATGCTCAAATTGCAGCTTTTGCGATGGCCACCTTTTTCAATGGCATGAACCTGGATGAAGAAACGGACCTGACCCTGGCGATGAGGGATAGCGGCAAGGTGTTGAACTGGGAAGACCTCGACGGTCCGGTCCTGGACAAGCATTCAACCGGCGGGGTAGGTGACCTGGTGAGCTTGCTGCTCGGTCCGATCGTCGCATCCTGTGGCGCTTACGTGCCGATGATTTCGGGCCGCGGGCTGGGGCATACCGGGGGAACCCTGGACAAGCTCGACAGCATTCCTGGTTTCGATACCCAGCCGGACGGCGCCCGCTTTCAGCAACTGGTGCGGGAAAACGGTATCGCCATTATCGGTCAGACGGATGACCTGGCCCCTGCAGACAGACGGATTTATGCGGTCAGGGATGTGACCGCAACGGTTGCGTCCGCGCCCCTGATCATTTCATCGATCCTTTCCAAAAAACTGGCGGAGGGGCTCGATGCGCTGGTGATGGACATCAAGTTCGGTTCCGGGGCTTTTACGCCCGGCCCCGAAGAAGCAGTCAGGCTGGCCCGGGACATATCGCGGGTTGCCTATACCGCCGGCTTACCCTGTAACGCACTGGTGACCGACATGGATCAACCGCTGGCCTGGACAGCGGGTAACGCCCTGGAGGTTCATGAAGCAGTCTCCTTTCTGAAAGGGGATGAACAACATGCCAGGCTGGCCACAGTGGTGGAAGAGCTGTCCGCAGAATTACTGTTGCTTGGCGGATTGGCCGTCAGTGCGAAGGAAAGCAGGCTGAAGGTGCGCAATGCCATCGGGTCCGGCCGCGCCGCCGAACAATTCGCCACCATGGTGACGGCGCAGGGGGGGCCTTCGAGCCTGCTGGACAGCCCTGAACTGTTTTTGCCGGCGGCTGCCATCGTCAGGCCGGTATTTCCAGCGAGTCCGGGTTACGTAAGCGCCATTGACACCCGGGCGATTGGTATGGCGGTCATATCCCTGGGTGGCGGCAGGCAACGGGTCGAAGATTCAATTGATCCTTCGGTCGGGATTTCAAAAATCAGCGGCGTCGGATCCCGGGTTGATCCCACTGTCCCATTAGCGTTTGTTCATGCAAGCAGCGAGGATGCCTGGGAGCGTGGAGCACGGGTGTTGAAAAACGCTTACACGATTGGTGGTGAGGCGGTTCAGGTTCAGCCCGCCATCTATGCACAAATCAAGGGGGATAGTACCCATGAATGATCCGGCGCCTGTTTTCCAGCAGTTAAAAAAGGAGGCAGCCAGGTCCGCGACGCACTCCTACTCTCCCTACAGCCGGTTTCCTGTCGGTGCAGCGGTGGTCGGTGAAGAAGGCAACATCTACAGCGGTTGCAATGTCGAGAATGCATCCTTCGGCCTGACCCAATGCGCGGAAAGATCTGCGCTTACCGCGGCAATCTGTGACGGTGCAAAGCCCGGCAGTTTGAAAACCCTGGTGATCTACACACCTGGAGATACAGCTCATTCCCCCTGCGGCGCCTGCAGGCAGGTGATGCATGAATTGATGGCGGAAGATTCACAGGTCATTTCATGCTGTGACAGCGAAGACCGGCTGTTATGGGCGCCATCGCAATACCTGCCTGATCCGTTTGACCCGTCTGTCCTTCTGAAATGACTTCGCCCGACCTGGACACAAAGGACCTGCTCAATGCGCAGACCGGGAAAATCAAGTGGCGGGAACTTGCGAGGAATTTCGCCCGCGGTGTCGTTGTTTGCGTGGCCCCCGGCCAGGACCTGGTGCAAATCGCCGAGTGCCTGGTCAGGGACCAGGCCGATGAAATTGGCAAGCTGTACGAGGAAGGTGCCTTGCATCGGGCGAAGGATGAAGACGCCATTCGCTGGGAAAACGACAACAGTGAATTATGGGCCGTCGTGGTAGCGCCCTGGGTTTTGGTGCAGGAGCTATAACGGAGTCTCACGCGCGACGGCAGCCGGCTGCGCTCAACAGCGTTGTTTGGCTGACCTCTGGCTATGCCAACCGGTCAGCAGTTTGGCTTCAGAAAATACGAGGGATGAGGATCTTTCGGTCGGCGGGGTAATCGGGAAACCGTTCGTGGTACCACCGGTGGTTGGAAACGGCCCGGGGTGCGAGGTTGCAGAAAGTGAAAAGGGCGAAAGCCACGCCTGCCAGGGACCAGGTCATGACCGCCCATCCTGTCCATTGCAGAATTTCACCCAGGTAATGGGGCGAGCTAACCCAACGGAACAGGCCGCCGTGAGGAATCCGGTACCCCGTTTCGCCCGGCTTTCGCAGTCGCCTGATGGTTCGGTCCGCGGTGAAATGAACCAGGAATCCCGCTACGAATACCGCTGCCCCGGTGATGAAATGCAAGGTCAGCCACGGTGCTGCCTGTTTGCCTGCGTCCAGCAGGGCATCAGCATTGTTGTACCCATTCAGTGAATTGAAAGCAACGGCGAACAGCACCAGCAGGGCAGGAAATGTCTTGTCCGAGGGCTGCATCAGGGCCGGAAACAGAAAAGTGCGGTAGCTGTAATGGAACACCCAGAAACACAACGGAATCCAGGCTTGCGGGTTGCTGCCGGCCGGATTGGTCAAAACCAGTAAGGTGATCACCAGCAGCGCAGGTAATTCCATCAGCACCCAGGCTGTTCGGTTGGGAAGGTCAGGGCCCCAACCGGCCTGGTGGTGCCGGCCATAAGGTGCGGTTACCCACAGCAGGCTGAGGAAAACCAGGGGGCAGAGCGCGAATTGAATGATCAGCGGCAGACTCATTGCTGCATCTTGCCAGATATTCGTTATGATGCGCCAATGAGATCATTCTTCAGAAAACTACACCGCTGGCTGGGACTGCTGATGGCCCTCCAAATCGTGGCCTGGATGGGCAGTGGGCTGTACTTCAGCCTGATACCCATTACCGAAATTCGTGGCGAACACCTGACGCAACCGGAGCCATATCCGGATCGGCAACAACTGGGAGGGCTCGCCCATCCGCGGGAACTTGCAGACAAGCTGATCCGGCATTTCGGCGAGGCCTGGGCATTGCACAAACTGGAGCTCGTCGACCGGGAAGGCGAGCTATTCTGGCGGGCAGAAGTGGAATCCGGGGGTGAAGTGCATGTCCGGTTGCTATCGGCGAGTGGCAACCTCGTCGAGCCGCAGCTGACCGCTGAGCAGGCAAAAAGACTTGCTGAGAAACGCCTGACGACACCCTCCGGCGCACAGTCGGTCGAATGGATTGAAAGCCTCTCACAAAGCCCGGAAATTCGTGGGCGGGACCTGCCGGTCTGGAAAGTGGAATTTGCAGATCCAAACCCCGTCAACCTCTATATACATCCCTGGACGGGAGAATTGCTGGCCAGGCGGACTCAGCAGTGGCGGATTTTTGATTTCCTGTGGATGCTCCACATCATGGATTTCGACACCAGGAATGATTTCAATCATCCATTGCTGCAGGTGTCAGCAGCCCTGGGCCTGGTTGTCGCCCTGGGCGGGATTGTTTTATGGGCGATTACGACCCGCCTTTTCCGCAGGGGCAGAAGGCGCTCCGGCACGGCTATTGGCTGATCTGAAGGACTTTCGCACCCCGAATGTGGCCTTGTTTCAATTCCATCAGTGCCTGGTTCGCTTGTTCCAGCGGATAGGCAGTCACCCGGGGATGAAGTGGAATCTCCGCCGCCAGGCGCAGACACTCCCGCACATCGTTGCGAGTCACGTTGGCAACGGTGGTGAGCGTTTTTTCCCGCCACAGGTGTTTGTCGTAGTCCAGCCCTGCCAGTAACTCCCGGTCGCCGGATTCTTTCCGGATGGCATTGATGACCAGCCGCCCTCCAGGTTCAAGGGCTTCCATGGCTGCAAGTACTGGAAGCCAGGCGGGTGTGGTGTCGATGATGGCGTGCATTCCCTTATCCGGCCGGTCGGTTGTGTTCCCTGCCCAGTTTGCTCCAAGATCCAGCGCGAATTCCCGTTCTTTTTCACTGCGGGCGAACACGTGGAGTTCGGAGTCAGGATAGAGGTGGCGAGCCATTTGCAACACCAGGTGACCGGAAGCGCCAAACCCGGTCAGCCCAAGCCTTTGCCCGTTTTCAAGCTGGCAAAGCTTCAGGGAACGGAATCCCACAGCGCCTGCACACAGCAGAGGAGTGGCTTCGAGGTCGTTGATGGTTTCGGGGATCGGGTGAATGAATGCTTCTGGTGCAGTCATGTATTCAGCGTAACCCCCGGCTGCATCTCTGCCGCAGGCACAGAAGTCTGGGCACAGGTTTTCATTTCCGGCAAGGCACCACTGGCAGACGCCGCATGCCGAGTGGATCCATGCCACTCCAACCCGTTTTCCGGTCCAGTCCCCTGAACACTCTTCGCCCGGGTAAACGACCGTTCCCACGACCTGGTGGCCCGGAGTCATGGGCAGGAAAGCCGGAGCAGTCCGGCCTTCGATCTCATCGATTTCCGTGTGGCAGACACCACAGGCGCTTACCTGAATCAGCAGTTCTCTGGTCCCGGGTTTCGGCACTTCTACAGCGCGTTGTTGAAGTGGAGGACTGGCGGCGGCGATCGGGCCAAGTTGCACGATCTGCATCGCGCGCATTTGATCAGGGATTCTGTTCATTATCCAATGATAATAGCGGGTATCTGGATCACCATTGACAGTGGTCATCCATTTTGGCTGGCACTGGTCTAAAATTAATATAGGGGTGTCCTTTGATTATGGAGAAAAATTATGTCCGGTTACGCGAAGATTGCAGTTGCGATTGATTTGAGCAGTGAATCATCTGCTGTCATGAAGCGTGCGCTTGATGTGGCAGCACCGGATAGCGAAATCCATCTGATCTATGTTCAGGAACCCATGGATTCGGTGTACATGGGTGTGGTCCCATACGGCCCGGTTTTCGTCGGCATGGACGAAGTCGAAGAGAATCTGCGTTCCGAATTGCGCCAGAAACTGGACTCGATCGGTGAGGAAGCCGGTGTTCCCGAATCGTGCCGCCACTTTCTTAACGGTACGCCGGCCAGGGAAATTCGCCGCTTTGCGGAAGAAAACAGCATGGAACTGATCGTGCTGGGTACACATGGCCAGAAAGGTGTTCAGTTGCTGCTGGGCGCGACGGCAAATTCAGTTTTGCACGGTTCCAGCTGCGACGTATTGGCTGTGCGGGTCATCGAAGCCGAATAGTTGAAATTTGCCTGGCTGACTATTTTCCTTGTCTGCCTTGCCTGGTCAGGCTGGCAACCGCACGATTATCCAACCTGGTGGCTGGAGGTCGCGCCTGCACTGTTGGCGCTGATCGTTCTCGCGTTCACCCGGAACGTGTTTCCCCTGACCCCACTTGCTTATGGCCTGATTCTCGTGCATTGCGTTATTCTCATGGTGGGCGGTCACTATACCTACGCCGAAGTGCCACTGGGTGACTGGATCAGCGAATGGACGGGTGGCGAACGCAATAACTATGACAAGCTGGGGCATTTCGCCCAGGGTTTTATTCCCGCGATTGTCGTCCGTGAGATTCTTGTTCGTAACCGGGTAGTTGCCAGGCAGGGCTGGCTGTCTCTCATCGTGGTAAGTATCTGCCTCGCTTTCAGCGCATTTTACGAATTGATCGAGTGGTGGGTAGCCCTGCTGAGCAAGGAGGCTGCCGACAGCTTCCTGGGCACCCAGGGTTACGTCTGGGATACCCAGTCAGATATGTTCCTGGCATTGATTGGCGCGATCATGGCAATAACCCTGCTTGGCAAAGTACATGACAGGCAAATTCGAATTGTTGGATCCTGACTGCTTCGAGTACTACGCCGGCATCGTTCCTGTGCCGGAGGCGGATGCAATTCTGGCATGCCTGTGGAAGGAACTGGATTGGAAGCAGCAGGAGATCACCCTGTTTGGCCGCAAGGTGATGCAGCCGCGGCTGACAGCCTGGTATGGCGACCCTGAAGCCACATACTCCTACAGTGGTTTGCAGCTTGAGCCGCTGGCCTGGCACCCACTGTTGCATGGGTTGAAAAATCGGCTTGAATCCTTCACCGGCGCAACCTTCAATTCAGTACTGGCCAATGCATACCGGGATGGCAGTGACAGTATGGGCTGGCATAGTGACGACGAAAAGGAACTGGGTCATCAGCCCACGATCGCATCGCTCAGTTTTGGGGAGGTACGCAGGTTCCTGGTCAGGAAAAAAGGCCAGCGTTCCAGCGCAATGGTGTTGCAACACGGCAGCCTGCTGGTGATGAAAGGTGACTCACAGCGGCGGTACCAGCATTCATTACCCAAAACGCGCCGTTTGGCAGCGCCCCGGATTAACCTGACGTACCGGATGGTTCTAGATCAAACGGCTTTTGATCGAAGCCGCCAAACCGGCGATTGATTTTCGCCAGGATGCCTTCGCTGTCGAGGCCGGCCTGGTGCAGGCACTCTTCGCGGGTTGCATGCTGAATGTAGTCGTCACCCAGGCCGATGTTGAGTATGTCCGCCGAAATGCCTTCGGAGGCCAGGAGCTCGTTGACGCCGCTGCCAGCCCCGCCTGCAATCGCGTTCTCCTCGACCGTCACGATGTGGGCGTGGCGTCCGGCGACCGAGAGTATGGCTTCGCGGTCCAGTGGTTTCACAAACCGCATATTGACCAGGCTCGCATCGAGTTTCTCGGCCACGGCTCTGCAAGGTTCAACCATGCTGCCGAAGGCCAGGATGGCCAGCCTGCTTCCCCGGCGAAGCGTGATGCTTTTGCCTGTCGGTATGACGGTCATCTTTTGTTTGACCTCAACGCCAGGCCCGCGGCCTCGTGGATAACGCACGGCGGCCGGACCCTGGTGCCGGAAACCGGTGTAAAGCATCTGGCGACATTCATTTTCATCGGCCGGGGCCATGATCACCATGCCGGGAATACAGCGCAGGAAACTGAGATCGAAACTACCGGCATGAGTCGGGCCATCGGGTCCGACGAGCCCGGCCCGGTCAATCGCGAACAATACCGGCAGGTCCTGCAGGGCGACGTCGTGGATCAGTTGATCGTAGGCCCGTTGCAAGAATGTGCTGTAGATCGCCACCACCGGGTGAGAATCTTCGCAGGCCATGCCAGCCGCCAGCGTGACACTGTGTTGTTCGGCGATTCCAACGTCGAAATAGCGGTTGGGGAAACGCTCGTGAAATTCGACCAGCCCGGAACCTTCACGCATGGCCGGGGTGATCGCCAGCAGCCGCTGGTCCTGTTCGGCCATGTCACAGATCCACTGTCCGAAGACCTCTGTGTATGTCGGCGAGGGTTTCTCGCCTGGTGTTTTGGCCTCGACACCCTTCTCAGGATCAAATGGCCCCACGGCATGGTACTTGATGGGGTCTTTCTCGGCCGGTTCGTAGCCCTTGCCCTTTTCGGTGATGATGTGCAACAAATTGGGTCCGGGAATGTCACGAGCCGTGCGAATGGTGCGAACCAGTGTAGGGATATCGTGGCCATCGATCGGGCCGAGATAGTTGAATCCCAGTTCTTCGAACAGGGTGCTGGGCATGACCATGCCCTTGATATGCTCTTCCCACCGGCTCATGAACCGCCAGGTGCGCGAATCGCGGTGCATCAGGCTTTTGCCCCGCTCCCTGATACCGGTCATCGTCGGGCCGCTCATCAGCCGCCCCAGCATTTTTGTCATGGCGCCCACATTGGGGGAAATCGACATCTGGTTTTCGTTTAAGACCACCAGCAGGTCAGAGTCAAGGTCTCCGCCGTGGTTGAGTGCTTCATAGGCCATCCCCGCCGTCATGGCGCCATCACCAATGATAGCCACGCACTTGCGGTTCCCGTCCTGCAGATCGGAAGCTGCAGCCATGCCCAAGGCGGCGCTGATGGAGGTCGATGAGTGACCGGTTCCGAACGTGTCGTATTCGCTCTCGGAACGCTTCGGGAAGGGAGCCAGTCCCTGCTTCTGTTTAATCGTGGTGATGCTGCCGGCCCGTTCGCACAGGATCTTGTGCGGGTAAGCCTGGTGCCCGACATCCCAGACAATCCGGTCATGCGGCGTCTCGTACAGAAAATGCAGTGCAACCGTGAGTTCCACGCAGCCCAGCCCGGCCCCAAAGTGGCCGCCACTGACGGAGACCGATTGAATCAGGTACCGCCGGAGTTCATCTGCAATCTGGGGCAATAACGCCTCGTCGAGTTGCCGCAGATCGGCCGGAGAGTCAATGGAACTCAAAATTGGGTATTGCTGCTCATTCATTGGAATCTATTTTAACCGTGCAATGGGCCGGAAGCTATCGGTCGCGGCAGACCACGTAGTCAGCGAGCCAGCTGAGTGCGCTGATATCGCCCTCAATATGCTGCAAGTGGCAAATGGCCTCATCGCGCAAGTCCCGGGCTCTTTTGATGGAATTTTCCATTCCGATTATGGAAGGAAAGGTTGGCTTGTTGAGCGCCACGTCCGCCAGCGTGCTTTTGCCGATAACGGCAGTGGTTCCGGTCACATCGAGAATGTCGTCATGAACCTGGAAGGCCAAACCGACGCAGTCACCGTAGGAAGACAGAGAGGAAATCGTTGCTTCGTCGGCGCCGAGCATAATGCCCGGTGTGGTGACCGAGGCCCTGATCAGCGCTCCGGTCTTGAGCTGGTGCATTGTGGTGAGTTCCGACTCGCTGATCTTCTGACCAACGGCGCTCAGGTCCAGCACCTGTCCACCGGCCATTCCCACAGAGCCGCAGGCGCTTGCAATGGAATGGACAACCGCCAGGCTGTTTGTGTTCGCGTGTGGCAGCTCCCTGGCCAGGATTTCGAATGCAAGGGCCTGCAAAGCATCGCCTGCCAGGATCGCCGTCGCTTCATCAAACGCTTTGTGACAGGTCGGGCGGCCACGCCTGAGATCATCATCGTCCATGGCCGGAAGGTCGTCGTGGATCAGGGAATACGCGTGGATGAATTCAATTGCGGCGGCTACAGGGTCGAGCGATTCTGGAGCAATGCCGAGCGCCTTGCCGGCGGAATACACCAGCACGGGCCGTATGCGTTTGCCGCCTGCCAGCGAAGCGTAGCGCATCGCGCTGTGGAGCAGGGCAGGGTCACGTGACTCAGCTGGCAGATAATCTTCGAGAACTGCTTCGAACCGTTTCCGCCAGCCCGCTATTTCCCGCGCTGAATCAGTCACCGGTATCGAATGGGACGGCGGAGGACTCATCGTCAACGTCCATCAATTGCCTGACCGTTTGCTGAGCATCATCCAGCACACCCTGGCAATGCCGCGTGAGTTCAATACCCCGCTTGAACTGCTTCAGCGACTGGTCAAGGCTGAGGTCTCCGGACTCCAGTTGCTCGACCAGAGTTTCCAGTTCCGCCAGGGATTTTTCAAAATCAGGTAGTTTCTGTTTGTCTTTAGTCATGGTTCCTTCAACGCTGACAGTCCATGCGGAGCCGGGCGAGCACAGGGTCTGCCGGCTGCCACTTCAGTTTAAGATCATTCTCGTACAGCCAGGCTTGCAGCCGGTGGCCGATCACCCAGTCGCCCAGCGCGACCGGCTCATTGTCCCACACCAGGACCGGAATTCCTGCCCGTAACCAGGGCGGTATAAACGACGACTGGAACAATTGCTTGAGCTTGTGGCTCGGGCCATTGGGCAACACCTTGATCCGGTCACCTCCTTTACGGGCTCTGACAACCCATGAGTCTGGCAATTCCACCGGATTTCCCTTCAGTCGCAGGCGGCCAGCATCGGGGCCGATATCGAGCTCCATGCCGTCTCGCCAACCAATCTCCGGACAGGTCATGAAAGGTTTCCGGCGGTGCAGCCAGAGATCACGCTGGTATCGCTTGATCATCCAGTCCCCCCACTGCACTTCTGCCTGGTTCGTCAACTCAGATCCAGCGACCTGTTCCAGGAACCCCCTGAGACGAGCCTCCGGCAGCGCCGGAACTTCATGCCGGCGAAGCCATTGGCGTAAGATCAGGGTCTGCATTTCAGGCTCCAGTTCAAGCAGCTTTTGCAGCGGCATTTTGAGTTTGTCCCTGATCAGGTCTCCGGACTGGCTTTCGATGAAAAGCGCCATTGCAGTGGCTGTAATCCTCGCATTTCTCGCGGTGCGCGAAAGCCGTTTTATGACGCCCGGCCAGCGTTGTTCCAATAGCGGGAACAGCTGCTGACGAAGGTAATTGCGGTCAAAAACGGTGTCTTCGTTGGACGGATCGATCAGCCAGTCTATGCCCCGGTCTTTCAGGAACTGTTCCAACTGGGCCCGCCGGCAATCCAGCAGGGGCCTGGCCACCCAGCCTTTCTCCAGGCTCCGAAGCATTGGGATCCCGGCCAAACCCTCTATACCGCTGCCTCTCATGAGGTTCAGGAAAAGTGTTTCCGCCTGGTCCTCGGCATGGTGGGCGGTCAGGTACATTTCACGGTCACCGAGTATTCGTGCGACTGCGCGATACCGGCAATTTCGCGACTCTTCCTCGAGGCTTGTTCCGCCAACCTGCCTGACCTCCAGTTTTATGGAGCGGAATGGAATGTCTCTTTCAAGGCAGAAAGCATTGCAATGCTCCTGCCAGTCATCAGCTTCCGACTGGAGTCCATGATGAAAATGCACTGCGTGAATGGGCCCATCCAACTGGTCTCGTATTTCCCACATGGCCTGCAAAAGGGCCGTCGAGTCGGCGCCGCCACTGAAGCCGACCCAGAAACGGCGTGTGGCGGGCAGGCGTGCCAGCGCTGTCAACAGATGCTGGCTGTCAAGATCAGAAGAACCCGGCTTCACGACAGTCGCAAAGTCATTCCTGGAACTCGCCGAAACCCAGCAGTCGCTGGTAGCGTTCTTCGAGCAGCTGATCTGTCGTTTTGTCTTCGAGTTCGTTCAGCTGTTTCTCGATGCAGTCTGCGATTCGTGAGGCTACCTGGTCAGGGCCTTTGTGGGCGCCTCCCAGCGGTTCACGAATCACCTTGTCGACCAGGCCCAGTTCTTTCAGGCGACCTGAGGTGATTCCCAGTTGAGTGGCAGCATCTTCGGCATTGGCAGCGTCTTTCCAGAGAATCGAGGCACAACCCTCGGGGCTGATCACCGAATAGGTGCTGTACTGCAGGATATTGACCCGGTCGCCAACACCGATGGCCAGGGCTCCTCCGGAACCGCCTTCACCGATAATGGTGCAGATGATGGGTGTCGGTAGTCGGGCCATGACGCCCAGGTTTCGGGCAATTGCCTCTGACTGGCCTCGCTCTTCAGCGCCGACCCCAGGGTAGGCCCCCGGTGTATCTATAAAAGTCAGCAAGGGCAGGTGAAAACGGGCGGCTGTGTTCATCAGCCGCATCGCCTTGCGGTAACCCTCGGGCCGCGGCATGCCGAAATTACGGAAGATCTTGGCCTTGGTATCGCGGCCTTTCTGCTGACCGATGATCATCACAGCGTGGCCCCTGAACCGGGCAAGCCCGCCTACGATTGCATGGTCATCGGCAAAGGCCCGGTCGCCGTGCAATTCGTGAAATTCATCAAATATCTTCTCAATGTAGTCAAGTGTGTAAGGCCTGAGGGGATGACGGCTGAGTTGGGAGATTTGCCAGGGTGTCAGCTCTCTGAAGATGCTCTTGATGCGCTGCCGCATTTTGATCTCCAGGCGCCGAATCTCCTCATCAAGGTTCATCGCATTGTCTGAACCGACGTTTTTCAGTTCATCAATTTTGGCCTGCAGTTCCGCAATGGGCTGCTCGAAGTCTAGATAGTTGGAGTTCATTTAACTGCTCACACGGATGATCGTGCATTATAGCGTGATTCACATTTTCTGATCAGGCTCAGGCGGATTCAATACCAATTCCCGGACGTCCGGTATGTGCGACAACTTCCAGTTTGTCAAAGCCCACTGCCAGAGATCATCGATGTTGTTTTTTTCCGGGCAGGGCTGGCCAAGTGCTGACAAGGCCTGGCGCAGCACCTGCGGCGGGCTCATTGACATGATCGGGTCCGAGCCATGGCGTTTCCCCAGTTTCCTTCCCGCTTCATCCGTTACAACCGGATGATGGGCATAGACAGGCGTTTTGAGCCCCAGGCGTTGTTGCAGATAAATCTGGCGGGCGGTGGAAGCCAACAGGTCAGCCCCCCGCACGACTTCCGTGACTTCCTGGAATTCGTCATCCACGACCACCGCAAGCTGGTAGGCTGCGAGTCCATCGGCTCGCCTGATGACAAAATCACCGACGGTTTCTGCGAGGTTTTCCTCTACCAGCCCCTGGATCACGTCATTGAAGCAGATGATTTCATTGTTCACCCGGAGACGCACAGACCGTGGGGATTTTCCTGGTGGCAGCCCTTCCCGGCAGGTGCCGGGGTAGATTCCGGACGCCGGTAATTCAGAACGGCTGCACCCGCACCAGTAGGCTCTTCCGCTGTCCAGAAGCTCTTTGGTGGCCAGTTCATAGGCTTTTGTTCGGGAACTTTGGTAAAGCACTCCCTGGTCGGGGTGCATACCGAATCGTTCCAGGTCCTGCAGGATTCTTGCCGCACTGCCTGCTACTTCCCTTGGTGGGTCGATATCTTCAATACGGATCAGCCATTTTCCGCCAGTTGATTTAGCCTGCAGATAGCTGGCCACGGCCGCCAATAACGAGCCGAAGTGAAGGTCACCTGTGGGGGAAGGTGCAAATCTGCCGATCGAAATCATGAGGCAGATTCTAAGACCTATTTACTGGGCAAGCACCTGTGATGACTCACGCAGGAATGCCCCGGCGATCAATTTGACGCCGCACTGCCATAGCACTGCCAGGCTGGAAGTGTCGGCAACCTCGTCGGCAATCACCATCACCCCGTGCGGATCAGCTGCTTCGATGATCTTGCGCACGGCTTCCTGGTTCTTGGTGTTTGCGGTCAGGTCTTCAGTCAGTTCGGGGGCTATCTTGATGTATGAAGCATCGAGGTGTTCGAGCAACTGGCTTGAGCGTCTTTCAGCGTCAAATTGGCAAACGGCCAGGTGACAGCCCAGCGGCCTGAGTTCTTTCATCAGGCGTTGTGCCGGCCTGAGATTGGTGTGCGCAGCGCCGGCATCGATTTGCAGAATGATTTTATCTCCTTCGATGCAGGCCATTTTCATTTGATCGGCAAACCAGCCTGGGAAACCGTAATCGAGGATGGAGTTGTTGCTCAGGCTGATGATCTGCCGTTCCTCACGATCCACGAACGTTTTGAGCAAGCCGGGAATGATATGGCGGTCGATCATCCCGGCAAGGTCATTTCGCTCGGCAGCCAGGATGAATTCCCTGGAAGAGTGGTCCCCGTTTTCTCCGCGCATGAACGTGATGTTCTCCATCAACTGTTCACCTTCGCCGTCAAGGTCGACAATGGACTGCTGGACGCTGTAGAAATCCTGGTTGGCCAGAGCGACCCTGATGCGGTCTACCCAGTCCGGCTCGTCATCCGGTGTCGAAACCGCTGTGAGCTGGGGCTTGAATGAAACCAGTTGGTCCCCTTTCTCTGCTGCTTCAGCCTGCGCTTTGCGGGCCCGGGAGATGATTTCCGGTGCGGTCATCGCCAGGCGGCCCACTCCGGCCATGCCGATACTGCAGGTCATGGAAATGGCCCGGTCGCCAATTTCTATAATGTGGCTGCGGTAGGCCTCGAGGATGTTCTGCGCCACCGATTCGAGTTGCTGGTTGGATTGGCGTGCGATCAGCACGGCGAAATCATGGTCACTGAACCGTGCCGCGATGTCGGTCTCGTTGATGTTCTGTTTGATAACGCCGGCCATGTCGGAAATGAATTCATCGATGGATTTGGCGTTCAACTCATCCTGCAAATCCGCGATGCCGTCCGCTTCGATGTAAAGAACCGCCGCAGCGTCATCGGGCGAACCATTGGAAATACACTCTTCCAGTGCGTCCGAGAAGGCGCGCCTGTTGTGAAGCCGGGTCAACGGATCAATCATCCGCAGACGTTCCAGTTCCGCTGCCAGGGCATTTGCCGAGTCCGAACGCTGCACCATCATCTGGATACAGTCTTCGCCATCGAACCGCGCGGGTGAAAATACCAGGTTCGCTTCAAATTCGGACTCATCGGGACACTTCATCTTCACGGGCAGCGGGTCGGCCGGGAATTTTCCTTTGGACAGACCTTTGAACAGGGCCTTCAGGTCGGTTCCACCTGCATCCAGCATTTCCAGCAGGGACAAACCGGCAACTTCGTCATCACTTTTAACCTGCAGAGCTTCCTTGTAAGCACGGTTGGTGTAAACGTGCAGTCCTTCATGAACGTAGGCGATGGCGTCACGTGAACTGTCCAGCAACAGGTTGTAGCGGTGCTCCAGTTCCTCGACGAATTGCTTTTGTTTTACCTGGTTCCTTTCGTTCTCACTGGCCCGCACAAGCTTGCTCACCGAGTCCGTCAGCAGACCTTCATCTTCAGAATTGATCACGAAGCAGGCGGTATTAGTCAATATCCTGGTAAGCTTTTCGGCATCATCCAGTCGGGTGAACAAGGCCAGGGGCACATTGAATGCAGAAGCCAGTTCGCTGATTTCATCGATTGAGGCTTCTGATTCTTCAGGATCGGCATAGAGGAGAAGAACCGGGGAATCATGATCAAGAGACCGCTTGACCTCAGATGCAGATTCAGCGTGAATTACATGAATTTTAATTCCGGAATTACGAAGCAGGGAATTTACATGCTCAGCGGACTCTGGCGAGCGATCGATGACTAACAGGTTAGCGCTGTGCATGCGTAATTGGCCTCCATGCCCCTTACTCAAGTGTTATTTTTAACACACTTAACTACCTTGAATCAATAAATTACGTCTCTTATTGAATCCCGATTAAGAGGTAAAATCGGTGGTTCGGACAAGCTGATTATGGCTGATTCATGCATGAATTGACAGTGGCCACCCGGTTACATGGTGTCGCGCCACAGTTCGCGTTATCATTCCCTTTTTAAGCCGGAGTTATTAATGGCAAGCTACAGCACGAATGAGTTCAGGGGTGGTCTGAAGATTCTCCTCGATGGCGAACCTTACAACATTGTCGAAAATGAATTTGTCAAACCGGGCAAAGGCCAGGCATTCAACCGTGTCCGGGTCAGGAATCTGAAAACAGGGCGGGTCATCGAGCGGACCTTCAAGTCCGGTGAGTCTGTTGAAGCTGCTGATGTATTCGAGATGGAAATGCAATACCTCTATAACGACGGTGAATTCTGGCATTTTATGGACCCCGGCAACTATGAACAGCATGCAGTGTCGAAAGATGCCATGGGAGACGGCGCCAAATGGCTCAAAGAGGAAGACCTTTGCCAGATAATGCTCTACAACGGCGACCCGCTCAGCGTTACCCCGCCGAATTTCACCGAGTTGAAAATCGTCGATACGGACCCTGGCCTGAGAGGTGACACCTCCGGCGGTGGCGGCAAACCGGCTACGCTCGAAACCGGTGCAGTTGTAAGGGTTCCGTTGTTTGTGAACAACGAGGAAGTCATCAAGGTGGATACCCGCACCGGGGAATACGTTTCGAGGGTCAAGGATTAGCCGTTAATGAAACTTATCCATGCCGGGCATATTATCCCAGTTCGCCCGGCAAACGTCGTCTGGTCCGACCACTGTGTTGTGGTGGAAAAGGACCTTGTCACAGGAGTTCTTCCGTCAGCCGAGGCCATGGAGAGATGGCCTGAAGCAGAAATTGTCGAATTGCCCGATCACGTTCTGATGCCGGGCTTGATCAATACCCACACTCATTCACCGATGACTTTGTTGCGGGGTTTTGCAGACGATCTCGACCTTCATGTCTGGCTGAAGGAACATATATGGCCGGCCGAGCAGAAATTCGTCGGCCCCGAATTCGTGGCCGATGGCACCCGGCTTGCGGTAGCCGAGATGATTCGTTCCGGGGTGACCTGTTTCAATGACATGTACTTCTTTCCGGAAACGACCATTGATGTCTGCCTGGACGCGGGAATGCGGGCCAGCGTGGGCATTCCCATAATAGATATGGAGACGGCGTGGGCTTCCGACATCAACAGCTATGTGGAAAAGGGATTGAAACTGCATGCCAGGATGAAGTCGGAGCCACTCATCAGTTTTACACTTTCGCCGCATGCGCCCTACACGGTGTCTGACGAAATCCTGGCCAGGATTTCCATGCTGTCCAAAGAAAATAATTTTCCGGTGCACATGCACGTGCTTGAGACCGAGTGGGAAATCAAGCAGTCTTTCCAGCAGCGCAACCTTCATCCGTTAACCCGGCTCGAGCATGCCGGACTGCTGGATTCCAGTTTGCTTGCGGTGCATATGACCCAACTGTCGGCAGAGGACATCGGGAAACTGGCCAGTACCGGGGTACACGTGGTCCACTGTCCACAGTCGAATCTCAAGCTGGCCAGCGGCATATGCCCGTTGACCGCCCTGGTGAAAGCCGGCGTCAACGTGGCGCTTGGAACCGACGGTGCAGCCAGCAATAACGATCTGGACCTGCTGGCGGAGGGACAGACTGCCGCGCTGCTGGCGAAGGGAATTTCGGGAGATGCCGAGACGGTGAATGCCTTCGATGTGATCGAGATGATGACCATAAACGGAGCGAGGGCCCTTGGAATCGATGACCGGGTTGGAAGCATCGAGGCAGGCAAGCAGGCAGACCTGTGTGCGCTGAACATGCGTTCGCCGGAAACCCAGCCGCTTCATCACGTGATTTCCCAGCTGGTCTACGCCGCTTCAACACGGCAGGTCACTGATGTCTGGGTGGCCGGAAAACAGTTGCTCAAAGAAGGCGAATTGACCACGATAGATCTTGACGACCTGATGGAATCAGCCGGGAAGTGGCATTCCCGGCTTGCATGGCTGGAAAATCAAATGATGGGTGAGGAAAAGGATAAGGAAAGTGACGTCTGAAACAAGCCAGAACATCGATCAAACTGAGCGTGAAAAATTCGACTCGGTAGCGTCCGGCTGGTGGGATCCGGAAGGGCCATTTCGGCCGCTGCATGAACTGAATCCCGCCCGCCTGAAATTCATTGCTGATCGTGCAATCATCGCCGACAGGGACATACTGGATGTTGGCTGTGGCGGAGGAATACTGGCTGAATCCCTGGCCAGAAAAGGCGGCAGGGTAACAGGGATCGATGTTGCGACCCGTGTGTTGTCCATTGCCAGGCTGCACCTGCATGAAACCGGCCTGGATGTCGACTACCAGGAAATCACGGTGGAGGAAAAGGCCAGTGAGAAACCGGCGGGTTTTGACGTCGTTGCCTGCATGGAGATGCTGGAGCATGTGCCTGAACCGGCATCAGTGATCCGTTCAGTACAGGAATTGCTCAAACCCGGCGGGCATGCATTCTTTTCAACACTCAACAGAACCCCGCTGGCTTTTGCGCTGGGTATTGTGGGTGCAGAGCATATAGCCCGGCTTCTGCCCCGTGGAACACATCGCTACGACCGCTTTATCCGTCCATCTGAGCTGAGCACATGGGCGCGCGCCGCCGGCCTGGTCATCGAGGATATTGTCGGCTTGCATTACAATCCGCTGACCCGCAGTGTCATGCTGGGCGGAAATGTACAGGTCAACTACCTGGTCCATGCATCCAAACCCGTCTCATGAAGCGCTATAAAGCAGTACTTTTCGACCTGGACGGAACACTGCTGGATTCGGCTCCCGACCTGGTGGCTTCACTCAACTGGGTCCGCCAGTCCGAAGGAATGGCTCCATTGCCTGTAATTGATATGAGCCAGTTCGCTTCCAAGGGCGCGCTTGGTTTGCTCAGAGCAGGCATGCCTGAAACCGGCCCTGACCAACTTGAAGCCTGGAGGCTACTGTTCCTGGAGCATTACGCCGAGAACAGTTACCGCGAGTCCAGGCTGTATGAAGGCATCCCCGAATTACTGGATTATCTCGCTGAGGCAGCTATCCCCTGGGGTGTTGTGACCAACAAGATAGAGTCACTGACGCATCCCATCATCGAAGCGGCAAACCTGGCGAACTCGGTCGGCTGTGTCGTTTGCGGCGACACTTTGGCGGAAAGTAAACCTCATCCCGCTCCCGTGTTGCATGCCTGTCGCGCACTGAAAGCTGACCCTGCTGATTCTCTGTTCGTGGGCGATGACATCCGTGACATCCAGGCGGGCAGGGCTGCAGGAACACACACTGCCGCGGTTCATTATGGGTATGGATCGAATGAGTTGCAGGGCCCCCCGGTCGAATCAAGCCTGCACATACACCACCCTTCCGATCTGCTGGATTTCGTAAAGGCGAAACCTGCGCCTGGTTGCTGAATGAATACCGCGAAGGACGGAGTCAGTAACGACCGGCTTTTTTGCTGGGAACAAGTGGCCCGGACCAACCCGGCGTTCAGGGTCTCCCAGGTGTTTGCTACCCGGGAAGACGCCGCGAAACTGCTGCCTCTTTATGCGCTATTCTCCATTGTTGAACAGATTTGCAGTGGTCCATCGGATGAAGACCTCGCATGCAGCAAACTGAATTGGTGGCGAATCGAATGTTCGCAGCAAAATTTGCAATCCAGCCACCATCCGGTCCTGAAGGAATTTCGGCGCACAGGAGCGACGCAGAGATTGGGCCAGGACCTGTGTCAGTCCCTGTTCGAAGGTGCCCAATTCAGGCTCGAAGCGAACGCTCCTGCTGATATATCAGGCTTGAAAGCCCTCTGTATTGCGACCCAGAGGCCGCAGTTTGACCTTGAGATATCGATAAGCGGTTTGAGTGTGGATTCGTTGCAGGCCAATCAGGGATTGCTGGCTCGCGGAGGCCTGCTGCAACTCATCAGGGAGAGTTCGAAACACTCGGGGCAGGGGGCTTACTGGTGGATTCCGTTGAATTTGCTGGCCAGGTATGGGGTCAGCCGGGATGCCCTGGTCAACCAGCCAGAATCAGAGGAGGTGTCCGGGCTATTTTCTGAACTGATCAGCCAGAGCGCTTCATGGGCGCCATCGGGGCAAAGGGCTCCTGAGAATCACAAGTCGTTTCAGGCCTTGCGGAATTATTTCGCTATCAATGGCCTTTATTCAAAGAAAATCAGTGCCTTGAGGAATCTATCTCCGGACCGATATGTCGCGGAAATCAGTCGAATCCGGGTTTCAGATCTATTCGTGGCCTGGCGGTGTGCTCGACGCCTTCTGTGTTGATACGGCCTATTCCCCGCTGATCACATCAGGGCCTTTACCTGCGGTTTTCTCGTAAACGCCTTTGCCGGACTTTTTGTACTGGGTGAAGCCGTGTTTTTCAATGTTGGCGGTCTCCAGGGAGGGGCCGCTTCCGCCCAGGTTCGGAGCAGACATTTTTCGTTCAACCGGGGCGCCGCATTTGGGGCACTGGGTCAGGTTTGGCTCGCTGATTTTTCTAAGCAATTCAAAACCATTGATGCAGTACTTGCAGTTCTGGTCACCGCTCACCTGGTATTCGTAAATTGGCATTCTTTTAACTCGCCTGTCAAAACCGTTAAACTGCCGCGGCACTCATCAGCTAAGCATCAGGAGTCGGCAATGGATGGACTGACCGTTATTGTAACAGGCGCGGCCGGGTCGTTAGGGTCCGCCGTATCCCTGCTGGCCGCGGAAGAGGGTTACAACACCGTGATGCTGGATAACGACAGGAAGGGTCTGGAAACCGCTTATGACCGTGTCAAGCAGGCCGGATTACCGGATCCGGCGCTTTATCCTCTCGACCTGGCCGGTGCGGGACCTGAAGATTACCAGGAGATGTTGTCTGCCGTTGCCAATGAATTTGGTGGCCTGGATGCGCTGGTTCATTGTGCGGCCCGGTTCGAAGGTCTGACTCCGCTGGAACAGTTCAACCCATCGGAGTGGCTGATGCATATGCAGGTCAATCTGAATTCAGCGTGGTTACTGAGTGCGATGGCCCTCCCGTTGCTGCGTGAATCCAGAGCAGGGCGTCTGTATTTCATGCTGGAGGACCTGGACCGTGTGCAAGGTGCGTTCTGGGGCCCCTACGGTGTGGCAAAACACTCGCTTAGAGCCCTGGCCAGCCAGTTCGCAGCTGAGAATGGGTCTTCCGGCGTGCAGGTGCTGGGCATCAATCCCGGCCCCCTGCGTTCTGCCTTGCGCTCAAGGGCCTACCATTCGGAAAACCCGGCAACGCAGACTGATCCGGTGCCCGCCGCCCGGAGAATCGTAAAGCTGTTAGCCGGCAGCGAAGTGCCTGATGGCATTTTCGTCGACCTGCGAGGTGACTGAGGCGGCCTCAAAGCCGATCAACGCTTTCTTGGTCAATTCACCCCAGCGATAACCGCCAGTTTCTCCGACTTTCCGGATCACCCTGTGGCAAGGGATGATCCAGGCTACCGGATTGTTGCCAATGGCAGTCCCAACGGTCCGGGCTGCGCGAGGGTGGCCGATGTGGTGGGCAAGATTGCCATAGGTTGCATGCATGCCATCCGGAATCGCCAAGAGCGCCTGCCATACCTTCAATTGAAATGGACTGCCGCGCAACCACAGCTTGATCGGGTTCCGGTCCCGGTTTTCGAAAACCCTGTCCAACCAGGATTGCGCGATGACGGGTTGTTCATCAAAATCTGCGTTGGACCACTGAGAAGTCAGCAACCCCAGACATTGCCTGGGCCCAACTTCATCACAAAAACCCAAAAAGTTGATACCTCTCGGAGTCCAGGAAATCAGTGCGCTCCCAAATGGCGTCTCACCGAACCCGTATGAAAACTGGACGCCTGCTCCCCGTTTTCTGATTTCGCCGGGCGTCAGCGCCTCAGTAGAAACCATCAGGTCGTGCAACCGGCCAGGCCCTGACAATCCCGATTCCAGCGCGGATTCCAGCACAGAATTACCGTTTTCAAGCCGCTCCAGCGCCGCCTGGCGTGTCAGGAATTTCAGAAACTGCTTGGGACTGACACCAGCCCAGGACTGGAATGTGCGTTGCAGGTGGTGCGGACTCACACCCATCTCCGCGGAGATCTGCTCAAGCCCGGGCTGCAACGCCTGGTTTTCGGCGACGAATCTGATCGTTTCAGCAATTAATTGATAGTGTTTGTTTCTTTCCATGTGATCATTGTAGACACAGGACATTTCAACGCCACCCGATTCTTGCGAATTCATCGAATGTTGTCTCATACTGATGCGGTCACCCGGAAGGAGAACAGCATGGCGGACGATCTGTTTTTAAAAATCATAAACCGCGAAATTCCCGCGGACATCGTATATGAAACCGATGAGATTCTGGCATTTCGTGACATCAGCCCGAAGGCGCCAGTACACATACTGATTATCCCCAAAGAGCACATTGAGACCATTAACGACCTGGAATCAGGCCATGCAGAAATGATCGGTAAATTGTTTCTGGTTGCAGCCGAGATCGCTGCTAAAGAGGGGATTGCTGATGACGGGTACCGTGTAGTGATGAACTGTAATCAACACGGTGGTCAGGCTGTCTATCACATTCACCTTCACCTTCTGGGAGGCAGGCAGATGGGTTGGCCGCCGGGGTAGGGCTAAAAGCAAGTTACCTTATTATTAAAAACAAGATATAAGCGAAATCTACTAGTCTAGGTTCACGACTCAGTCCCCATAAGACACTTTATCGAGCAAGAATGCCCCTGCGTGGTGCAGGGGCCAAGTTTGCTCGTTGGATTTAACAATACATCAATTTCTTGCAGATTAGTCTACCCCGCCTATTCAGACCGGAAATCCCGTCCTGGATCAGCCGCGAAATCTGCACCAAATCCTCCGACATTAATGTTTCTGCAAAGTCCAGTTTTACCCAAAACGGGCACTTCACTAAAAGCAACAATTGGAACTGAATTTTCATCAACGATTGTTACGCTTGCCATACTGCAACCCATTGAGACTTCCATAGACATGCCGGTTCCATTAGGCAGTGTAACCGTAATTGCTTCAGTTCCAGTACCGCCACCAGTTACTAAAATTGTGGAACCTGTACCACCACCGGTAACTTGGGTATTGGAGCCCGTGCCACCACCAGTAACCTGGGTGTTAGAGCCTGTACCACCGCCAGTAACCTGGGTGTTAGAGCCTGTACCACCGCCAGTAACCTGGGTGTTAGAGCCTGTAC
>CAJIAU010000136.1_pt1 | contig 29295 bp, 27 predicted proteins | sample 9199171 | NCBI WGS metagenome assembly CAJIAU01 (sample SAMEA7708280, study PRJEB35096) | sediment metagenome | biome: marine neritic benthic zone biome [ENVO:01000025]; feature: sediment [ENVO:00002007]; material: shallow marine sediment [ENVO:03000034] sea grass bed [ENVO_01000059] ...
ACTGGATTCTTGTATCCGGGGCGCTGGGTTTCAGCAGATACGCCGTGTTTCCCGACGTGGTATCCGATCATTACGCCGTCGCGGCAGACCTGGTTTTAAAGGAGTTGGATGATGAATGAGACGGTTAGCACACTCCGGTTGGTAGCCCTGCTGTTCGCGGGACTGCTGTTGGCCTCCTGTGTTGGCGCGCCTGCCCGCTATGATTGTCCGGCCGGCACCCAGAATCGCGCCGGATGCCCGCCGGTTGGAGCGATAGACGACCCCGTGATTGATCAGCTTTACGAGGACCGGGCCTGGGTCTCGGCCAAAGAACTCGATGTCGACCTGATCAAACTGGGCAAACGGGCGGAAATACCGGTCCAGCATGCTCGGACCAAGTTCCTGGGCCCCACGGACGAGGCGGCAATCACGTCCCTGGCGGCCAAGTTGTGGATGATCGAGAATGCCGAACACACCATCGATTTCACCTATTACATTTTCAAAACCGACCTGATCGGCTACGCCATGCTGGGCGCTATGTGCAACGCGGTGCAGCGCGGCGTGGATGTTCGCGTCACAGTCGATTCGGTGGGCTCGATCAGCGGCGGATCACATACGCCCCTCAGGGCGCTGGAAACCTGCGCCGACCGGGCCGGTTTCATGCGCAACGAGGCGGGGCAGTTGACGACCAAAAAAGCGCGGGTCCAGGTGGTGGTTTTCAATGCCCTTTCAAAACTCGGCAATCCCAACCGGCGCTCCCACGACAAGCTGCTGGTCAAGGATGGCAGCTTCGAGAGCAAGTCTGCAGTCATTACCGGTGGGCGCAATATCTCGGAGGATTATTACGGGATCCGGGCGGATGGTTCACCGGACCCTGATCCCTTCCGTGACGCCGAAATCCTGATCCGGTCAGCCAGTGAAGTGGTTGAAGAAGACGACACGGTAGGCGAGGTGAGCGAGATTTACTCGACACTGTTGTTCCTGCTCCCGTTCAACAAGCGGATTACGGCCTCGGCAGCCGATAATCCCCAGCAACAATTCGGCAAATCACGACACAGGGCCCAGGTTTCCCTAAAAACGCTCAAGGGATACGACTACTTCCGTCCGCATTACGAAAAAATGGATGGGTACATGAATTCGGGCTTCCACGATTCCCGGGTCAGGTTGGCGCACGAACTGGCCAACCTGACGGATACGAAAGTGGTGACCGAAGTCGAAGCCAATCAACAGCGCAACCCGAATTCGATCATGACGTTGCTGGGACAGATCGCGGATGAAAGGCCGGATCTCAAGTCGGTCAGGATCGTATCACCCTACCTGTTCCTGGCCGAATACAAGAACAGCAAGGGCGAACTGGTCAATGATGAAGCGGAAAATTTCCGTGAATGGCTGGAAAGCCATCCGGATACTACCCTGGAGATTGTCACCAATTCCGTCCTGACCTCGGACAATTTTCCTGCCCAGTCCGTTATCGACATGGAAACGGCGCCCCGGCTGTTACTGCCGCCCGAGGTCCGGGAGGAATGGCTCAACCTGAAAGGCGCTGATGAAATGACCTCGGAACTGGTGAACAGTGAACGCTGGCGGGAGTTGATCAATCACCCCAGGTTGAAAGTCTATGAAACGGGCCGCCTCGATTCGGTCAAGCTGGGGCAGGGTGACAAGAACTACGGCAAGCTGCATGGCAAGTATTTTCTTTCCGAAAACATCGGTTTTATCGGCACCACCAACTTCGATTACCGCTCACGCCTTTACAACAACGAAATGGGTTTTTTCTTTGAAGATCCCGGCCTGGCGGGCGATGTGCACGAAAGTTTCGATCACCTGGTGTCGATTTCATACCTGTGGGGTTCACCTGAATGGCTGAAGTTGCGAAAGGCGGTCATCGACCTGGGAGGAATGAAGGGCGGCACCACCAAGAGCCAGAGAAACTGGTACAAGCTGTTCAAGAATACCGGGATTATCTGGCTTCTCTGAAAGGAGTTTCGTTTCCCTGCTCCCGCAACTTCGTTGCGGAAGGCGGCTGCACGCACGACGGCCTCCAGGAAGCGCTTCTTTGCCTTTGGCAAAACCGCACTGCCTTCCGTGCCTGTGCTCAACAGCTGAGGGAATTATGTCAGTTCGCGGCCCAGCCTGATGACTTCTTCGACCATCAGGTCGAAATCCTGTTGGCGGCTGCGGTGGTTGGAAATTGCGGCGCGCAGGCAGTAGTTGCCGTTCAATGTCGTGTAGGATGGCGCGGCGACTCCGCCGGTTTGCAGTTTTACCAGTAGTTCCCTGTTCAGGGCGTTCAGGCTTTCCTGGTCCAATTCGCCCGGATTGTATCGGAAACAGACGATGTCCAGACCAATGGGTGCAGCCAGTTCCAGTTCCGGCGAAGCCTCGACCAGGTCTCCAAGGTAGTGGGCCTGTTCAACATTCCGGGCGATCATCCTGCCGAAGCGGTCCAGCCCATGCTCCTTGATGGACATCCAGACCTTCAATGCCCGGAATTGCCGGGTCAGCTGCAATCCGTAGTCGCTGAACCACAGGCTGCCGGAGGCCATTCCGCCGCCTTCGACGTCACGTTGCAGGTATTCGGGGACGAGGGAAAACGAGTCTGAATGGGTTGGCGCATCGCGGACGATCACGCAGCCGGCCTCGAAGGGGATATGCATCCATTTATGCAGGTCCAGCGCGATGGAATCCGCACGCTCCATTCCCTTAAGTAGCGGCCTAACATTGTCCGCCAGTATCGCCACGGCGCCGATTGCACCATCGACATGGAACCACAGGTACTCCTCGTCACAAAAATCGGCGATCGCCTCCATGTCGTCTATCGCGCCGGTATTGATGGTGCCCGCTGTCGCAATCACGCAAAAAGGTATCATGCCGGCCTCGCGGTCGGCATGCACCTGCTCCCTGAGCGCATCGAGGTCAATGGTGTAATCGTCATTGGCCGGCACCTTGCGCAGGCCCTCTGAACCCAGCCCCAGCGTTTCAACGGCCTTCTGGTTGCAACTGTGGATTTCTGTCGAGGCGTAAGCGGTCAACGGCCCCGGAGCAGCCTGTACTCCTTCACGCCGCGCATCGTAACCGCTGTTCGCGTTCCGGGCCACGGTCAGCGCCGTGAAATTGGCCATCGAAGCGCCACTGGTAAGCAGACCGCTGGCGGAAGCGGGAAAGCCCAGCATCTCGTTGAGCCAGCTGATGACCTGTTGTTCGACCCGGGGAGCGACGTGGTTGATCCCACCAACGTTAGGATTGAGCACCGCGGCAAGGAAGTCCGCCATGGCGCCCATCACGGTGCCGCTGCCCATGTACCAGGCCCAGAACCGTGGGTGATTGGTATGCAGGTTGTAGGGCATGATATTCGCGAGAAATTCTTCGTAGACTTCGGCGGGAGCTGAAGGCCCGGACGGAGCCGGTCCTTTCAGCCGTTCCGAAACTTCATCGGGAACCGGCGTCCAGACCGGACGGTCTCCGCAGGACTGGATGTAGTCGAACGCGTCTTCCACCATGCGGTGAGCCAGCTCACGCATTTCGTCCCAGTTTTCCGGATCCAGTGTCTCGAAAGTGTCCTTGCTCATCAGCCTGGCATAAAGTCCCTGAGGCGCTGAGGATACACCATTGCTCCGGATACTTCGCGATCTCCACTGACCGGACAACGGGCTTGGTTTATAATTTTCCCTCTTTCAGCACGTTTTTCAGGACCGGTTTGTGCATCTCGGAATTCCCGCTCTGCTAGATTTTTATCGCGCTCACAAGAGCGAAGATTCACTGGTCCTGGCAACCATTGTCGAGACCGAAGGCTCTACCTATCGCAAACCCGGGGCCATGATGCTCATCAGCCGTGATGGGGCGTTCGAAGGCATGATTTCCGGTGGTTGCCTTGAGGGTGACCTGCTGCACCATGCTGCAAAGGTTTTCGAGACCGGCGAAGCTTCTTTTGTGACCTATGACATGCATGCAGATGACGAGCTGGTCTGGGGCCTTGGCCTCGGCTGCGACGGTGTGATCCACCTGCTGCTTCAGCGGCTGCAAAAAGACGACGGCTTCGGTTTTTTCGAACAACTGAGCGCATCGCACGTGGCGGGCCATGACGGTGTGCTGGCATTGGTCGTTAAATCCGGTGAACCCTTGCCTTGTGGGGCTTTCGGGTTCTTTGATTCTTCTGATATATCAGCTGGGGAGGTCATGCTGACCCAGTATTTGCGAGATTTTTGCTCCCCTTGGCCAACGTGGCGCACCCGGCGGGAAATCCTGGATGCAGGGACAGGCGCCTTATCTATAATCAAGATAAATATGCCTGTCAGCACGCGCGTGCTGATCTGCGGAGCAGGGCCCGATGCTGTTCCGGTCGCCCGCATGCTTTCTGAGCTCGACTGGCAGGTCGGGATTGCGGATCACCGCAAGGCATTTGCACAGGAAAACCGTTTTCCGGCCAGTTGCCGGGTTACGTTGACCCGCCCCGAGCAGTTGAATGAATCAGTTGACCTCGCCGGTCTGGACGCGGTGGTGATTATGAGCCACCACCTGGAGAACGACTGTGAGTATCTGAAGAGTGTTGCAGGGCGGGATATCCCCTACATCGGTGTGCTGGGCCCGAAAGCCCGCCGGGAGCGTCTCTGTGAAATGGCTGGTTGCAGTGACCGGGAAGTCTATGGTCCGGTCGGTCTCGATATTGGGGCTGAACTGCCGGCGGCCATTGCTTTGTCACTGGTGGCGGAGATTCATGCAGTCCTCAACCATCGCGAAGGTTTGCCCCTGACCTACCGGTCTGATGGCCGGTCGTCCTGAAACCGTGAAGTTTGCCGCTGTCTTGCTGGCGGCAGGCTCTTCGTCCCGTCTCGGCCAGCCAAAGCAATCGATAAAGGTGCGTGGTGAAAGCCTGGCCAGGCGTGCGGCGCTGCAACTGCTGAAATTGAATCCGGTCAGCCTGACTGTGGTTACGGGGTCCGTGAGCGACGCAGTGGAAGAGGACTTGCGTGACCTTCACCTCGAAATCGTGAAGAACGAAAATTGGGAGCAGGGTATCGGCAGTTCAATCGCCTGTGGCGCCCAAAGTGTTACCGGAGAGGCCGATGGCCTGTTGATCGCCTTGTGTGACCAGTGGAAAGTTGATGAAAGCGATCTGAATCGGCTGGTTTCTGCCTGGTTTTGTGATATATCACGTATTATCACTGCTTCCTGGAATGACAACAATGCGTTTATTTACGGACCTCCTGCGTTATTTCCACGTAAACTAATTCGTGAATTGATAAAGTTACCTGGAAACCAGGGCGCGAAAGCACTAATCGCCCGGAATAAGGAACAGGTGAAGTTTGTTGCGATGGAAAATGCGGCTTATGACCTGGACACCCCGGCAGACCTGGAGGAACTTTTCAGGCAGGCCGGGCCGAACCCCAGTAGTTGAAACAGGCGGGTTTCCAGCCAGGGATATACATTGTTTGCATGTCTGTTGAAGCAAATCCGGACTCCTGCAGTAAGAGCGGAATCGGTCGGTTGAGATTGCAGCCTCCACCCAACAGGTTCCAGGCGGGGTTCATACGTACTTGCCAGCGACGGATGTTCTCGTCCGGCGCCTCTCCGTGTTCACAGAAAAGCAGTTTGCCGGCCGGTTTAAGCACCCGCCGGACTTCCTGTAACGCGGAATGGGGATCTGGAATCGTGCACAGGGTGTAAGTCATCACGACGGTATCGGCGCTATTGTTTTTCAGCGGAATGCTCTCCGCCCCGGATTCAAGGAATTCGGCATCGATAGGGTGGTCTTTGGCTTTCTTTTTCGCCAGGTCCCACATTTCCCGGGAAGGATCAACACCCCACAAATGACTGACCCTGGCCGGGTCATAATGGGGGATGTTGAGCCCGGAACCGATCCCGATCTCGAGCACTTTTCCCTCAGCCAGCGGAACGACCTTCGCACGTTGCTTCGTGGTGGGATTTTGGCCACACATGAAGTGCACGACCCTGGGTAGCAGGAATTTGTCGTAGAAACCCATCTCAGGGGCAAATAAGCCTTTAATCGATGCGCCGGACTCCGATGGCCCGTCCTGTAGCCTCGTGTTCCATGACGAATTTGCCAAGCAGGTTCTGGGTGATGATGACGTTGGAATCACCCTTGCTGTAACGCAATTTTCCAGGCGTCCGCTGACGCCAGACCTGGCCGTTGTCCAGTGAAAACACCGTCTTGCCGGACCAGCCTCTGAACTCCGGAATGACCTTGGCCCGCAATTCAAATTTTGCCTTGTCTTTTTTCTTCTTCTTTTTCTCTGCCTGGGTGGTGTACTTTTCGGGGTATTCGTCCGTGGTTGCAGGCGCTGCATCATCAGCGACTACCCGGGTCGAGTCCTGATCAGATTCTGCTGTAGCTTCGGCCGCGGCGGCGGCAGCGGCCGCTTCCTTCCTCTGTTTACCGGGCACCACTGGCCCCTTGACGGCGCCTTCGCGGTATCTTGCGACCCATTCGCTCAGGTGCTCGCGTTCGGCATCGGTCAGCTTGTCCAGGCCGGCAGCGGTGAAATCCTCGGGAGCCATCAGGGTCCGGATTTCGGGTGCTTCCTTGTCACTGGCCAGACTTACAGTCATGAACGCGAGCGCAAATGCTAAGAGGACAATTTTTTTCAAGGATATTCCTGCCTTCATGGGGTTGAATTTTGGCTATTTTACACTGAATGCGGGCGCTGAGTTTATCCCGTAAAACGATCCGGACATCGCAATTGGCAAGCCGATTACCCGAAAGGATCGTATTATATAGGAAGCGCTGCCTGGAAAACTTGTATGCGGTTTATAAAAACACTGTTGTTAATTCTACTCATTTCGCTGCTTTCAGCATGTATTTCCACGAAAGTGAAAAAGTCCACCCTGGGCACAATCGATGTCAGTCGCGACATGGTTCTCAACAGCAGCCCCCTGGGCAAAGGCACAGAAAATCTGGACTTGTCCACGGTCGATATCCTGGAAATGACTCCGGAAATGATCGAGTTCGTGGATTCCTACATGGAAGGGTCCACCAACAGGTACCGGAGAATGCAGCGCCTGGTGTATGCGATTATCGGGGACGGGAATTTTGACCTGGTCTACGACGATACAACACGCACCGCCAGTGAAACCTTCCAGGCCGCACGCGGCAACTGCCTTTCATTTACCAACCTGTTCATCGCCATGGCCCGTTACCTCGAGATCCACGCTGAGTACCAGGAGGTCGACATTCCGCCTGACTGGTCACTGGCCGGCGAGTCCTTCTTTTTCAGCCAGCACGTCAATGTCCTCGTCGACCTGGGCGTGGGAATGCAGCGCGTGGTTGATTTCAATATCTATGATTTCGAGGCAACCTATGAGAGGCGAACGATCAGTGATGCCCGTGGCCGTGCGCATTACTTCAGCAATATCGGCGTAGAGCACATGATGAACGGAAATAACGGACTTGCGTACGCCAATTTCCGCCAGGCGTTGAAGGAAGACAGCCAGTTCAGCCCGGCCTGGATCAACATGGGCATTCTGCATCGCAGGGAACAATATCCCAACTATGCGGAAACGTCTTACAAGCAGGCCCTGGAGATTTATCAGTTCAACCTGATTGCGATGAGCAACCTGGCCAATCTCTACGAGGAAGAGGGTAAGTCTGAATGGGCTGAACAGTACAAAGACCGGGTTCGTCTGCACCGGATGAGCAATCCGTATTATCGTTACGCACAGGCGAACACCGCATTTATCGATGGGGATTACAGGACGGCGATTGAAAATCTCAAATACGCCATAAACATGATCGATGACGAGGATCGTTTCTATTTTCTGCTCAGTCTGAGTTACCTGATGAGCGGCGACAAAGACCAGGCCACCCGCTGGATGACAAAGGCGGAAGAGGTCGCCAAGCAAAATGAAAGCAGGGAAAAGTACAGCCACAAGCTCGATCTGTTGATCAGCCAGGAGCAAACTGAAAATTAGGCGGGGTATGAGCCTGCGTGCGAACTGATCGAAGCCGGTCAACAGGGTAGAATATCCAGCTTGAACAGTTGACGGATATTATCAAGCCGGGCTGGCTGAGAATCAGAGGTGTATTAATGATAAGTCGTATTTGTATTTTCGTCGTGATTGCTGCCGGGCTGACATTTTCCGGAACCGCGGCGGCCGCCACTCTAACCGAAGTCCCCGAGCCTTTCAGGAGCTTCGATGCCACTTCCACTTACCAGATCAACTATTCGCAGCTCAACGCGCTGCTGAAAATGTCGGTGGTGGACACGGGGCGTTCTACCCGCGAAGTGGCCGATCCCACGCGGGCAGCGACCGGCACCCGGATGAAGGCCAATGTAAAAAGATCCACAACCAATGAAGGCAACCGCTTTTATTTTGAGATGTTCAACGGTGACGATGAGGCCGAAAAGGCGCTCCAGGACATCCGGGATAATCTCGCGGCGATTCCGTCAGAAGCGCCGCTGCAGTTTTTTAACCGGAACGAGCAACTGGCTTACTGGTTGAACCTGTATAACTTCACGCTCCTCAACGAGGTGGTGAAAGTCTATCCCAAGCGTAAATTGAACAAGCTGCTGGAGGGCAGGAAATCGATCCTCGATAATAAATTGATAACCGTTGCGGGTGTTCCACTGAGCTTGAACGATATCCAGCATGTCATTCTGAAGCAGAATTACGACAACAGCCCGCTGGTCATGTACGGGCTTTACCAGGGTATCATCGGTGGCCCCAATATCCGCAAGTCGGCATACACGGGCGCCAATGTGCAGCGAAACCTGGCCGACAACGCGGCCGAATTCATCAACTCCAATCGCGGGACTTATTCCCGGGATGAGAAAATATTTCGTGCCTCGAGTCTTTACGATCGCAACCGCGGTTATTTTTCGGACTTCCAGTCAGACCTCAAAAAACACTTGATGGTTTTCCTGCAAGGGTCTGAAAAAAGCAAGCTAGAATTCGCAAAAACGATCAAGCCGGATATCGACGACTGGACCGTTACCGACCTGTATGGCTCCTATCCGCAGATCGGTGGTAGTTTTGCACAGAATAAGGCGGCATTGCTGGATGCCACCAGGTCCGTGACTACGGGTGAAGGTGGAGTCGCTGCGGCTCCCAGCTCTACCGCCTCGGCTCGCCTCGTTACACAAGCATCTACAACCAGCTATGTCAGTCCGGAATTGATCACCCAACTGAACGAATTGAAGGCGAAACAGGATGCCACCAACCTGGATAAAGCGACCGTGACGGTTGAAGAATTGGGTGAAGTACCTGTTGAATCCGAGGACGAATCGGAATCCAGCGAAGACAGCCAGAACTAAAAAAAGGGGTCAGAAAAAAAAGGGGTCAGGTTAACTTAACCGGTGTTCGTCGATTAAGTTAACCTGACCCCTTTTTTTTCTGACCCCTTTTTTTTAGTTAACCTGACCCCCTTTTTTACTCGAAATGCCGCTGGTAGTTTTTCCAGCGGCCGATCGAGCGCGTGTGAAAGGTTTCCCTGACCTGCCAGACACTGGCGGTTTTTACCGTGCTGTCCTGCTGGTCGAAAGAGAGGCAGCGCTCATCCCATTCTTCTCCCAGGAATTTCAGCACCTGTCCAATTACTTCGCGCGGTTGCTGCACCAGGTCCTCATAACGAACTTGCACCAGGTCATCGCCGAGCAGTGATTTCCAGTGTTCGAGCAATAGGTCCTGCTGACCGATGTAATGCCGGATATTCTCCAGGCTTGTCGAGTAGTTCTGCGAGGCACCGAGCCTTGTCGAGAAAACAGACAAGGCCACATCCCGCCAGTCGCGATGGGTCACGATGAACCTGGCGGAAGGTAGAATGGCCTTGATCAATCCAATGTTCAGAAAATTATCCGGGCGTTTATCCGTGAGGCGTGTCGCACCGCCGGTAAAGCGGCTCGAATACTCCGCGTGCCGGTCACGCCAAGATTCAACTTCAGCGGGTGTCACCTCGTCCAGGCCCTGCGGATAATCCAGGAATTCGCCCAACACCAGGCGGGGAAAGAACTCACTTTCACCACCGGCCGTAAAAGCAGGGTGGGCGCCCAGCACCTGCTCCAGCAAGGTAGAACCGGTGCGGAACATGCCGCAGATGAACACCGGTTCGTGGGATTCTCCCTGGAACCGGCAGAGCCACTCACGATTGCTCAGCGATGCGATTTGCCTGAAAAACCGCTCAGTACCTTCCCGGCTGTAGGGCGGCATAGTGCCCTGGTCCAGTTCATTGGCCCTGGAAAAATGTGACCAGGCCGGATCAAAAGCAGCCAGTTGGTTATAGGCCGACCCCAGCGCAAAATGCAGGTCGCTGTTGTTGCTGGCGCCGGCTTTTTCACCCAGCCTGGCGAGCAGTGGGTCATCTTTATCCCGGAACCGGTGAGTATCGGCCAGGCGCGCCAGTGCTGACTGGTTTTCCGGATCGATTTCCAGGCACTTCTCAAAGCAGGCCGCAGCCTGCTCCCGGTCGCCGAGTTGCTCAGCAAGGTTGCCCAGGTTGTGCCATGCGCCGAAATAAGAAGGGTTGATATCAAGAGCCTTATGGAATTCTGTCCTGGCTTCTTCGTTTTTCCCCAGGTGATCCATGTAGATATTGGCGATATTCAGGTGGACTTCTTCCGGCTGGTCGATGCCAAGCGCCAGTGCCTGGCGGTACGTCCGGATTGCTGGGTCGAACTGGCCGTCGCGGGCAAGATACCAGGCGAAGTTGTACGTGGCGCCGGGTGAAGCAGGCAATCTTACCAGGTAGTTTTCATAGGCCTTCAAAACCTGTCCGAGCGGAAATCCTTTCTCATGCAGGATCATCGCGACGTGGTTGATCGCCTCGATGTTTTGCTGATGCTGCTGGAGGACGGAATGGATCTTATCCAGTTCCTGCCTCTTCCGGGAACTCATCTTCATGCAGGGAGAATATATTTCAGGCCGCCAAAAAGAAAGCGGGCCTTGCGGCCCGCTCTCGGTCTTGCTATCTACTCTTACCTGATCTTACCAGCGCAAGGTCATGTTAGCGTAGATGTAACGGCCCAGCGTGTCGTAGAAACCTACGATCGTGTTACCGTTGGTAGAGATGGTTCCACCCATCAGAGGCGGCGCCTTGTCGAAGACGTTGTTAACACCAACAATTACGTCATTCGTGTCCATGAACCGGAATACCGCGTTCAGGTCGAAGTAATTAATGGCGCGGCCGAGTGATCCGTTCTCGCCGACCAGTTGATCGGTCGTGCCGTCGTAATCAACCTCGCCAAAGTAACGCCACCTAGCGGTAACCGCCCACCAGTCAGTGGAGTCATACGTAGCATTGGCAGTATGACGCCATTTCGGGTTGGGGTAGCACCGCGGGCTGATGGTGCCCTGGCAGTCGTAGCGAGTTTCAGGTGCACCAGGCAACGGAGTGGTTTCTTTCTTGAGCGAGTAAGTACCGATCAAGTCGAAACTCCAGTTGTCGCCGAACTGATAGGCCCACGCCAGGTCGATACCGGACCATTTCTGGGTACCGATATTCTGCTGGGTTGACTGCACAAAACCGGATTTACCCAGCCACAGGCTGCCACCGACGCCGCGATTGATGTTCGCACACAGCGCGTCAGAGCCTTCGATACATTCCAGCAGGCTGGTTTCAGCGAACACGTTGGAGATCGTATCGTCGATCTTGATCTGCCACCAGTCCACAGAAATCTGCATGGTATCCATCGCGTCGATCACGACACCCGCTGTCCACGTGTCAGCTTTTTCAACGTCCAGTTCGGGGTTACCACCGTAGAGGGCGTTGTACTGGCCGGCCGGGCTCAGGCTGATGTTGCCGTACTGATCAGCTGTTACGCCGGTACGGGCGCAATCTGAAGCAGACGGAATCGGGTCAGGGCCGCCGCATGGATCAGCACCCGTCCACAGGCCGAGGCTCTGCGGCGAGAACAGCTCTGCAACACTCGGGGCACGAACAGCGCGGTTATAGCCCGCACGCATACGGAACGGATCCGTGACCTGCCAGTCGATGCCGACACGATAGGTGCTGTTACCACCGGTCGTGTTGTAATCGGAATAACGATAGGCCAGGTCAAGAGCCATCATCTGGGACCAGGCCCGGTCGGCAACCAACGGTACGTTGGCTTCGACGAAGATTTCCTTGGCCCGGATGGTTCCGCCAACACTTGGACGCGGTCCACCCTGCCCAAGCAGGTCGCCGTTCTCGTAAACGGTGTCTGACAGGCTTTCGAACTTGGTCTGCTGCCAGTAGAAACCACCAGCCATTACGATGTTGCCGGCGTCAAAGCCGTAACCGGTGTCACCGGTGACGTAGGCTTCAAACACATCCAGCTGACTTCTGTTGGCTGCGATAGCGGTGCCGGTCAAGGCAGCAGCGGCTTCAGCCGTTACACCCTGGTAGGTGAACACTTCGTACGGGATACAGGTCGGATCGGCTGCACACTTCTCACCGTCGACCGCGACCTGAACTGCAGGACGATAGAAATCGTTCTGGTAGGTTGAGTCGGAGTTAGCACCGGCGTGCATGTAGGAAATATCGTAATCCCAATTGTTGTTGATCACGCCCTTGACACCGGCCACGATGCGGTGGCTGGAGTACGTGAGCACGTCACGGCGGGGGAAACCTTCCACGTTACGCTTACCGATGTAGATTCCGAGGCGTTCCTCACCCGGGAAATTTTCCGCGAGCGATGCCTGGAAGTTCGGCGGGAACAGCGAGTTGTCTACCGGAAGGTCATAGGCTTCGTCAAAGAATGTACCGGAGAATGCAATCTGACCGGTCGTTTCGTTGTTGGCCAGCATGGCTTCCAGGTATACAACGGCGTGTTCGTTGATTTCGTAATCAGCGAAGGCGCCAGCCGTCCAGCGGGTCTGCGGACGAATGTAGTAGTTGGTTGGGTTGTAGTTATAAATTGTTGTACTACCCAGCGTGTTATCCGGCTGCAAGCCCACGAAAATACTGTTACTGCCGTCGAGGTTGCCGTCTTCATCGTAAGGATAAATAGCAAAGTTCGGAACGATCGCGTTGGCAGAACCACCGCAGGAGGTGCCCGATCCGCTCAGCGCGCAACTTGAGTAGTCACGTTCGCCCTGCAACAGTGCCTTTTGCTTGTTCCAGGTAGCGAATACCGTGGCATTACCTCTGCCGTCTGCAAAGTCGGTACCGAAACCGAATTCGATGTTGTAGTTGTCAGCGTCCCAGGTGCTGCCCGTGGGGTATTCAAAACCCCTGGCGTCCTGCAGTTCCTGCATATAGTCGCTGTTGTTCTTGTGCTGGTAAGCGCTGTAGCCAGCCCTGAATTCAACACCGTCCAGGCGACGCATGATGAAGTTGACAACACCCGCCACAGCGTCGGCGCCGTAGGTAGCCGAAGCACCACCGGTCAGCACTTCAACGCGCTCGATCATCATGGTCGGGATCTGGTTAACGTCAACAGCCTGGGTGTTGATACCGCCGGGCTGAACGCGACGTCCGTTGATCAGGACCAGGGTGCGGTTGGTACCCAGACCGCGGAGGTCGATGGATGCCGTACCGGATGCGCCGTTAGAGTCGAACGCAACGTTGGATGCTTCGATCTGCGGCAGGTTGTTCAGTACGTCTTCGACACGGGTCAGGCCGTATGAGCTGATGTCGTCCATGCCCACTACTGCAACCGGGCTGGTCTGGCCGAAGCCGTCCTGACTGATAATTCTCGAACCGGTGACAATCACCTCTTCGATCATCTCATCAGCGTCGCTATCAGTCGCCTGGTCCTGGGCGAGTGCAACACTTGGTACCATCATGAATGATGTAATACCGAGCGCAGCAGACACCGAAAGACTAAGATGTTTTTTGCGATACATGGTAGATCTCCTATCTGTGCTATATTTTTGGAGACGCTAAGGCGGGTTTAAAAAGCTGAAAAACGACTCCTCTCACCCAACCGTTAGCCAGCCCTAAAGGGCTATAACTCTTGAACTCTTATTGTCCAGCATCCGAATTTACATTATTTTAACGGAAAAAGCACTCTTTTTTAGCTGAATCCAGATAGCCCTTTGCATTCAAATAACTAAATTCCATTTAGAGGTCTCTATGAAAAAACCACTATTGCTCATTTTTCTGGGTCTGTTGATGGGTTTCTGGCTCACTCCCGCCCTGGCCAGGGGAAAGCTGGAAGGGCCGATCCGTATATCCAGCGAAGAACTGGGATATGACCTGCAATACTGGATTTACCTGCCTGAAAAGGTCAGGAAGCCCCTTCCGGAGCTCTACATTACCGACGGCCAGGTGTATCTGGGCTCGGGGCAAATGGCCGAACTGCTCGATGAAGAAATCGAAAAAGGCCGGATTGCGCCGATTGCCGCCATTTTTGTCGACAGCCGTGACCCCGACTACCCCGATGAAAGCCGGCGCAACAGGGAATTCATGTGCAAAACCGACTATGCGAAGTTTTACCTCAGTGAATTGTTACCGGAAATATCGAGGAAATGGACCGGAGGAAATCCTGAAACGCACCGGGGAATCATGGGTGTTTCGTTCGGCGGGATCAACGCTGCATGCTTCGGGATGCTGATGCCGGGTGTGTTCCAGGTGCTGATCATGCAATCCCCAGCCAGCGACAAACACCTGGACGTGATCAACGACCTTTACCAGGAACGGCCCAAAAATCCATCGTCCATATTTATTTCCCACGGCGGGCCCGAAGACAACGAGGCTGCGGCCAGGCGGTTCGTGGCGACACTGAAGGAAAAAGGCTACCCGGTCAGGCACGTAAGCAATGATGGTGGCCACGACTGGAAAAACTGGAAACCCCTGCTGGATGACAGCCTGCGGGCCTTCGCCGGGCTTCGCGCCAGGGATGAGATCAAGTAGCAGGCACTGGTGATTCAAGGGTTGCAGACCGTGAGCAGAAAAAAAAGAAAACCAAAGCAGAAAGCTCGTAAAACGGCCAGACTCCGCAAGGCGCTGTCAAACCAGCAAAGCCTCCGCATGCAACAGGCCGTGCAGGCCCAGACAGCCGGAAACCTGGCATTTGCGGAATCAGCCTACCGTGGGCTGATCGCAGAACACGCCAGGGTACCAGAGCTCTACAACAACCTGGCCATGATATGCATGCAGTCGGAGCGACGGGCCGAAGCGCTGAGCCTGTTCAAAAAAGCCCTGGCAATCGATCCGGCTTTTCCGGATGCACGGATGCATCTGGCCACAGCCTACGAACAGGCGGGGGACACAGAAAAGGCGATCAACAGCTACCAGCAGGTTCTTTCCCGACATCCCGGTATGTTCGTCGCCAGGTACCTGCTGGCAAACCAGCTCAAGGCCCAGGGTAACCTTGAAGAGGCTGTGTCTCATTATCGAAAGATCATGGAACAACAGCCCGAATACACGCAAGCGCATTTCAATTACTCAGGCGTCCACAAATACACGGACCCGAATGATCCCCACGTCATATCAATGCTGGACCTGTATCGGAACCAGGCCCTGGGCACGGATCAAAGGATTCAACTCTCGTTTGCCCTGGCCAAGGCTTTCGAGGACCTGGAGAACTATCCGCAGGCTTTTGAATACCTCAGGGCCGGCAATGATTTGAGGAAACGGAAGTACGATTACTCTATCGATGGTGACAAGGCCCTGATTGAAAATATCATCGAGACATTTACCACTGAAGCGATGGAAAGTCTCGAGGTCAGGGGCGAGGTTTCGAACAGGCCCATATTCATCGTTGGAATGCCCCGGTCCGGCACCACCCTGGTCGAAAAAATCCTGGCCAGCCACAGCGAGGTATTCGCCGGTGGCGAACTCGATTACATGTACGCCCTGGGGGTCAGCGAGTTTCTCGGCAAATCCGGCAATTTTCTGTTCAGGCCGCTTGACAGCTATTCCAGAGAAGTTTTTGAATCGGTTGGTAAAGCGTACCTGGAAAAACTCAGCAGCATTGATGATGAATCCGCGCGGGTCACCGACAAGCAACCTTTCAATTTCCAGATGATCGGGCTGATTAGACTCGCGCTCCCCAACGCCAAGATCATTCATTGCGTCCGCGACCCCCGGGATACCTGTTTGTCCATTTACAAACAGAACTTTTCCACGGAGAATTACCGCTTCGCCTACGACCTGGAATCGGTGGGCCGGTTCCATAATTTATACCGCTTATTAATGGAGCACTGGCACCAGGTTATGCCCGGGGCCATATACGACATCGAGTACGAATCGCTGACGCGGAATCCGGAACATGAGATCAGAAAGCTGATAGCGGCGTGCGACCTGGAATGGCAGGACGACTGCCTGGAATTTCACAAGAGCAAGGGTTTGGTCAAAACTGCGAGCTCTTACCAGGTGCGACAGCCCATGTACACCAGTTCGGTGCAGTTGTGGGAAAAATATAAGGAGTTCCTTGATCCGCTATTCAATGCACTGGGCGGGCCGGACGATCCAGATGGACCAGACAATGAATCAAATTGAAAGAATAAATCATGCAATGAAGCTGCTTTCCGAAGGGGAGGTGCAGCAGGCAGCGCAATTGAGTTCACAACTGCTTTCACAGGCTCCGGACTCCGCACTGGCCCATTACCTGGCTTGCGAAGTCGCCATTGCCCGGAACCAGTTGCAGCAGGCGCTTGGCCATATCAGCAAATCAGTGGAGATTGACGACCAGCAGCCGGAGCTGCAGTTGAAGAAAGCCCAGGTGGAAGTGATGTGCCGGCAGGGCCTGCGCGCACAGGATACTGCGTCTGCGGTGGCCGACCGCTTTCCTGACAATGTTTCGGTCCAACTGGAAGTTGCAGGTGTTTTTTCCCAGTGTGGTAACCATGCAGGCGCCGAGACTTACCTGCTGAATGCCGGCAAACTGGAGCCACAGAATCCGAGGTTCCTGTTTGAATATTCAACCAACCAGTTCTTCCTTGGCAAAACCGATGAAGCGGCCAAGGCCATTGCGGATTACCTGGAACTCCATTTGCCGGTACGGGGACGTAAATTGCTGCTCAGGGCAAAACTGAGGAAACAGACACCTGACAACAACCACGTTGCTATGCTGCGGGATTACCTGGCAGGGCAGTTACCGGATTCCGAGGCGGTAAACTCGTATTACGCACTGGCCAAGGAACTGGAGGACATTGGTGAATACGCCCAGTCATTTGAAGCGCTCGAGTCCGGGGCGGCGATCCAGCGCAAGACAGTCAATTTTTCGCTGGCGGATGAGCTGAGAAACATCAATGACCTCATCGCCACCTTTCAGCCCGAAAATTTCGCGTCGATTGCTGATTCCAATTCCACCGACTCGCCGGTATTTATCGTCGGTATGCCGCGCACAGGGACTACCCTGGTTGAACGGATCGTCAGCCAGAAGGAGGGTGCGAAATCAGCGGAAGAATCCTACGATTTCACGCTCGCGTTCAGTTCCGTGATCAATGATTACATCACCGCCAATCCGGATTCGGATTTCAACCCCCTGAGCGCTGCGCTGCAAACCGATTACAACGACATTGCCCATAACTACCGCAACAACATGCTGGGAATGCTTGGCGAGGCTGATTGTTACGTGGACAAAACGCCATTCAACTTTCTTTATTGCGGATTGATAATGAAGGCATTTCCGAATGCCCGCATTCTGCACCTGGTCCGGAACCCCATGGACACCTGCTATGCAGTCTTCAAGTCGCTCTTCAACAAGGCCTACTACTATTCCTACGACCTGGTGGAGCTGGCGGATTATTACGCTGCATACAGACGCCTGATGGACCACTGGCAGCAACTGAAGCCCGGCGCGATCCTGGACGTGCACTACGAACAGCTGGTTTCCGATCCGCACGGTGCTTCGAAACAGATCGCTGATTTTGTCGGGCTCGAGTGGTCCGAACGGCTGACAGAGATCCAGGAATTTGATGAGGCCTGTTCAACGGCAAGTGCGGCGCAGGTGCGGGAGCCTATCTACACAAGCTCCGTGGGCCTGTGGCACAACTATGCGATTGAACTCGAGCCCATCAGGGAAAGGCTTTCGGCAGCGGGTATTGTCGATGCCAGTGGCAACGCCCTGGTCTGAGGCCGGGTGAGGGCTCAGACCCAAGCAGATCTCTCAGTTCTCTCAGTTCAACGTGCCGGCCAGTTTGGGGCGCAGGCGGGTGCCCGGATTGTTTTGCACCATCCATTGCAGGCCCTTGTCGAGCTCGGAACCGTAGAAATCGATTATCTTCTGGTAGGCCTGGTTGCGTTTTTCGATACTGAATCGCTGCCCGGCATTTTTTGCATCGTCGAAACGGCTGTCGCTGTTTGCGATCCGGGTGATTTTTTCTTCGGGAATACCCAGGTCCAGGTACCGGTTGGCCAGCAACAGTATCTGCAATGGTTCTTCGATCAGCCTTTCTCCATATATAGAGGCCATCCGGTTCTTCGGCGAGTACTGCTGTAATGCCTGTTGGGCCTGGGCGATCTGCAGCCGCCACAGCGTCAGGATCACTTTCAGGTCGGTCATGTGAATGGTATCCGTCAGCCTCAGGTTGGCCAGGTGCGGAAAGTCGCATCGGGTCAGATCAAACATGGCGCGAACGGAATATTTTGACTGCTCACCTTTTTTCAATGTCGACAAGACGAAATTCCGGGCATCCGTAAACAGCATCAATGACCTGGCCGAAGGGCTCAGTTCCATCAGTTCCGACGCAATATTGTTGACCGAATTGATCGGCTTCAAGATCAGTTTTTCGCCAGGCCCGGCATGTTTCTGCAACAGCAGTAACGCCAGTTTTGGAAAATCCTGGTAGCCCAGTCCGGTCGTTCCCGACCGCCACTTCAACCGCTTTGCATTTGCCGCATCGAGCAGCAACTGGGGTTCCCGCAGGCTGACCGTGGCCCCCTCCACCTCGAGGCAGCGGGACAGGAACGTGGACGAGCAAAATGCGGTGTGGAAGATAAACCGGGGAGGCTTTTCAGCCAGCGATTGGTCCGCCATGTCCACCAGCGGGAGCAGTTCCTTTAGCGGAACGGGGATCAGTTGCCGTTGCGGGTCGACAACCTGCCGGTCCAGGGAATTGACCCGGCGAATGTCGTCGCGTGTGATCGGAAGAAATCCGAATTGCTCCGAGTTGAAATCAAATTTATAGGCCAGGTAATCCGGACTCTGGACCAGCTCTTTTACATCGGGCATGCGGTGCTATTTCCAGGCATCATCCCGCTCGGTCAGGCTGTATAACGCCTCCGCAAGCTGGATGATTTTCTGGCTCTGGGCCTGGATATTGGCGCTGGTGTTCGCAATCTGTTGATCGGTATTGGCCATTTCAGCCAGCCGGTCGGCGTCCATCTGCCATTTGTAGGAAAAATGCCGGGCCACATCCCGCGGGTTTACGGCCATCGTGCCGGGAATATGATCCGTTACGGCGAGTTCGCCAGTAATGGCCCAGATAAACTGGCTCTTGTTGGCGGTGTCCCAGATCTTGGCTATGAGTATTTCGTTCTCCGAACCCCACACCGGGGCAGCGTCAATGGCTACTCCGGAGACTGCCCCGATCTTGATCATTTTCTTGACCAGGTCATCGAGCATGGGTTTGAACCAGGGTTTTGACTCTGTCATTTCATTACTTCCTGCGGGAAAACGGTGATGCGCTCAATTGTATATCACGGCGGTGATAAATAAAGACCTCAGCGGTGGTCCAGGAAGTCCAGCGCGTTGGCCAGGGTCTGCGCATTGGGGAGTTCGTGGCTCATGCCGCTTTCAATTTCCAGCAGGCTGTTTTTCGCGCCTGCCTTCAGGTACTTGTTGTACACGATGCGGGTCTCGTTCAGGTTGAAGTCCCGGGTACCGGTGACGAACACATAGCGGTTGTTCAGCACCCGGTCCATGTCCCGGATCACGTCTTCGTTCCAGAAGTCGACGCCGCAGATGAAGATGGCGCCGGAAAAGACGGACGGGTATTGCCTGGATAAAAAACTCGCAACGCGACCGCCGCCGGAAAAGCCACTGACATAAATCCGTTCTTCGTCGATTTCGAACTGTTGTTTTGCCGCGTAGATGGCGGACGTCGCGAGCACCATCCTGCGGGTTACCGGAACCCGGTTACCCGAACGGTCCGCGGCAATATAGGCCAGGTTGTACTCATCCAGCACCTTCGCCCAGCGGCCGTCCATGACCCCGGAACGGGTAGGGCTGACATAGACCAGCAATCCGGGCGGCTCGTCGCCCGGGTGGTTCGGCCGGTAAACCTGCCAGGTGATGCTGGCATCGGGTTTCTGGATATCGCGGAATTTTTCCGCCTGCTCGGCTCCGTACAGTTGCTCGAGGGTGGCGGTGATTTCGAAATTCCGGTCAGTTTCCTGCGCCTGGCACACAGGCAGCCAGGCCAGCAACGTGACCAGGAGCAAACCGTATTTACCGGTTCGGGACCAGCGCTTCATGGGTTTTTCACAGGTTCGATACCTGTTCAGAGTATATAGCGGCTAAGGTCCTCGTTACCGGCCAATTCCTCCAGGTGCTCGTCTACATACGACGAATCGATGGTGAAAGCGTCCCCGGAGCGGTCCGGGGCCTCGTAGGAGATCGTATCCAGCAGCCGTTCCAGAACGGTGTGCAAGCGTCGCGCGCCTATGTTTTCCGTCGCTTCGTTCACTTTCCAGGAAATCTCGGCAATCCGGCGCACCCCGGCTTCGCTGAAATCCAGCTTGACACCCTCGGTGAACATCAGGGCGCGGTACTGCTCGGTCAGCGAGGCTTGCGGCTCTGTAAGAATCCGGGTGAAATCACCTACTTCCAGTGCGCGCAGTTCCACCCTGATGGGCAAACGGCCCTGCAATTCCGGGATCAGGTCTGAGGGCTTGGACAGGTGGAAGGCGCCGGATGCGATGAACAGGATGTGGTCGGTCTTGACCATGCCATAGCGGGTCGAGACCGTGCAGCCTTCAACCAGCGGTAACAGGTCGCGCTGCACGCCTTCGCGTGATACGTCCGCGCCGCCGTATTCCGAGCGTCGGGCTACCTTGTCCAGTTCATCGATGAAAACGATACCGTTCTGTTCGGCATTCTCCAACGCCTGCGCCTTGATTTCCTCTTCATTTACCAGGCGGCCCGCTTCCTCTTCGACCAGGATCGGGTAGGCGTCCTTGATCTTCATCTTGCGCTTCTGGGTTTTCTGGCTGCCGAGGTTCTGGAACATACCCTGCAACTGGCTAGCCATTTCTTCCATCCCGGGCGGGGTCATGATTTCGACGCCTGCTTGCATGGAGACATCGAACTCGATTTCGCGGTCGTCGAGTTCACCGTGCACCAGCTTGTAGCGCATTTTCTGCCGGGTGCGGCTGTCGTCCGGTTCTCCCTGTTCGGGCTCGGGCTCATTGGCGAAGCCGATACCCTGGACGGACTGCGGTTTCGGCAGCAGCAGGTCCAGAATCCGGTCGTAGGCCGCGTCTTCAGCCAGCGAACGCACTTTTGCCATGGCCTGTTCCCGGGTCATCTTGATGGACGTGTCCACCAGGTCGCGGATTATGGACTCCACGTCCTTGCCGACGTATCCAACCTCGGTGAACTTGGTCGCTTCCACCTTGATGAACGGAGCGTTGGCCAGTTGCGCCAGGCGGCGGGCAATTTCGGTTTTACCGACACCGGTCGGTCCGATCATCAGGATGTTTTTCGGCGTGATTTCGACCCGCAGGTCTTCATCCACCTGCATCCGCCGCCAACGGTTGCGCAGGGCGATGGCCACGGCGCGCTTGGCGTCCGACTGGCCGATGATGTGTTTGTCCAGTTCCTGGACGATTTCGCGTGGCGTCATTTGGGACATGTTGGTTACTCGGTTTCGAGGGTCTCGATGGTCAGGTTTGAGTTGGTGTAAATACAGATATCCGCGGCGATGCCCAGTGCCTGCCGGGTGATCTGTTCCGCGTCCAGTTCTGTGTTCTGGATCAGCGCCAGGGCGGCCGCCTGGGCGAAAGGCCCACCCGAGCCGATGGCAATCAGGCCATGTTCTGGCTGGATCACGTCACCGGTTCCGGAAATCAGCAGCGAATCGTCCTTGTCGGCAATCGCCAGCAGGGCTTCCAGGCGGCGCAGCGCACGATCGGTGCGCCAGTCCTTGGCCATCTCCACCGCGGCCCGCACCAGGTGGCCGGAATGTTTTTCCAGCTTGCCTTCAAATCGCTCGAACAGCGTGAAAGCATCCGCAGTGGCGCCCGCAAAGCCGGCAATTACACGATCTTTGTACAGTCTACGCACTTTGCGCGCGTTGGCTTTCATGACGGTATTGCCCAAAGTTACCTGGCCGTCGCCGCCCATGACGACAAGGTTTCCCCGTCGGACCGAGCAGATGGTGGTGCCGCGATACTGTTCCACTTTTGGCTCCTTGATTTGCATGGGGGGAAAGTGGGGATAAGCGCGGGAGAATGCAAGGAGTGACCAATGGCATGGTAGGCTTGGCGGCCATGATAGAAACGATCATTATCGCGGCTTTCAAGGCAGGCCTCCCGGTTGCGCTGGCAAGTTATGCGCTGACCTGGTGGGCGTTGAGGAACGACTACCTCGACTCCGTCGTGGACATCGGCGAACTGGAAAAACAGATCAGGCAGCAGAGCAAGGACAAGAAAAACCGGAAAAAGGCCGACCCGGTGCACAACAAGTGGCTTGCTTTCGGTGGCGGATTCTACGGCGTGGTGGCCTTGTTGACCTACCTGGTGGTTGAGTTGGGCGAGATCCTCGATTTCTTTCTGCAGTTCGAGAGCATCAGTGCCTTTTTCGCCAATATCTCCTTCGACATGCTCATCGACCTGGTGATCGATGCGTTCATGAACTTCATTCTGGCCATCGCCTGGCCCTGGTACTGGATAGGCGACATCGCCGGTCCCTACATCTGGGTCTGGTTCGCGGTGGCTTACGGTGGTTACTGGGCCGGCACCCGGTTGGCTCTTCGGCGGCACGTGCGGCAGGCAGAAAACGGGGAAAACTGAAATATCCGTGCATTGGACTATGCTTAAAGCCAAACCAACAAAGGAGAGATCGATGTCGCTTGCAAAAAAAGCAGTAGCTGAATTCATCGGAACGTTCTGGCTGGTGCTCGGAGGTTGCGGCTCGGCAGTGCTCGCCGCAGGAATTCCGGACCTGGGGATCGGCTTCGTCGGTGTTTCACTGGCATTCGGTCTGACGGTTTTGACCATGGCCTATGCAATCGGCCACATCTCGGGCTGCCACCTCAACCCGGCCGTCTCCGTGGGCCTGGCCGTTGCGGGCCGCTTCAAGTGGTCCGAACTTCCCGCCTACGTGATCGCGCAGGTCCTGGGCGCCATTGTAGCCGCGGCCATCCTCGCCTGGATCGCAAGCGGCGCCCCGGGATTCGACGTCGCCGCCAGCGGCCTCGCCTCCAACGGCTACGGCGAACATTCACCGCAGGGCTACTCAATGCAGTCCGGATTCGTCACCGAGGTGGTAATGACCCTGATGTTCCTGATCATCATCCTGGGCGCCACCGACAAGCGAGCCCCGGCAGGCTTCGCGCCCGTAGCCATCGGCCTGGGCCTGACCCTGATCCACCTGATCAGCATTCCAGTCACGAATACTTCAGTGAACCCGGCCAGAAGCACCGGCCCCGCGCTGATCGTCGGCGGCTGGGCCATTGCGCAGCTGTGGATGTTCTGGGTAGCGCCCATTATCGGAGCGGCAATTGCCGGCATTGTTTATCGGTGGTTCGACGAGTAGCCACTTAGACGCAAAACAAACTGTCACGGCGTTTTCCTGTGGCCGGGTGGGTCGGTAAAGCCCCTGGCCCCGACAGGACACGCTCGAGACATCCCTGTTCGCTCTTCGGCTGTTCCCGACGGCCGAAGGTCCTGTCAGGGCCAGGGGCTCCACCGACCCGGCATGGCGCAAGATTGGGTGACATTTTGCGCCGTCGCCATGGCGCCATTGCTCCGACCACGCAGATAATCCTGAGTTGCGCAATTGCCAATCTGCTACTGGGCCAAGAAGCAAGGAAAGCCCCAGCAGGCTTATCAGCGAGGCAAGGGCGAGCACGCCAAAGCATTCAGCACTGTGCCAAAAAGAAGTAGACGCGTTTCAAGCAGTTATCAACACCGTGCCTGACTGGGGCGGTGGAGCCCCTCATGCTTTCAGGACCTTCGGCTGTCGGGAACAGCCGAAGAGCGCACATGGACGTCTCGAGCGTGTCCTGAAAGCATGAGGGGTTCTGCCGGCCCACCCCGGCACCGAATCAGATCGTAACGGTTTGGAACGCGTCTACTTCTTTTTGGCCCGGGGGTGGGCTTTATCGTAGACCTTGGCTAAATGCTGGAAGTCCAGGTGCGTGTACACCTGCGTCGTCGAGATATCGGCGTGCCCCAGCAGTTCCTGCACAGCGCGAAGATCGCCCGAGGACTCCAGCATATGGCTGGCGAAACTGTGCCTTAAGAGGTGCGGATACACCTGCTGTGGGAGGCCCTGTTTCTTGGCCCAGTAGCGGATTCGGGACTGGATGGTGCGGGTGGAGATCGGGGTGCCGCGGTTGCTGACGAAGATGTGGGGCTCTTCGAAGCCTGCGAAATTGCCTCTCACTTTGCGCCACGCGGCCAGCGCTTTGGCGGCGTAGCTGCCGATTGGGACTACGCGGGTTTTGTTGCCTTTGCCGGTGACGGTGATCAGGCCGGTGGCGGGGTCGATCTGGTCCCAGCGCAGGGTGGCCAGTTCGGACAGGCGCAGGCCGGAGGAGTAGAACAGTTCCATGATGGCCTTGTCGCGGATTGCCAGGGGGGTGTCTTCCTTGATGGCGAGTAACTGCGTGACCGCGTCGCTGTCCAGGGTGGACGGCAGCTTTGCTTGTGCTTTCGGTGCTTTGACGGCTGTGGCGGGGTTGTGGTCGGCCAGGCCTTCGCGCATCAGCCAGCGGTAATAGCTTCTCACGGCGGACAACAGTCTTTGCAGGCTCTTCGGGCCCAGTCCCCGGCGGTGAAGGCGGGCGATGATGCTGCGCAGGTTGTGCTCGTTGACCTTGCACGGGTCGTGCAGGTCCAGGTGGTTCAGTTCAGCGGAATACAGGTCGAGGTCGCGTTGGTACGCGGCCCTGGTTCGTGGCGACAAGCCTCTCTCATGATGCAGATAGTCCAGGAACTGTTTTTGCCGATGCATGATCAGGCAGTTCGGCGCTGTTCCTCGGGCTCGTCGTTGGTCAGGCTGGTCGAAATCACATCAGCCAGCAATTCCAGGAACAGGGTACCCATGCCGGGATAAAAACGCGCGGGGTCGCTGCTTCCTATCGCCATCATTCCATCGCAACCGTTTTCACCCAGCGGTGTTAACGCGGTGGACTGAACCCAGCGGGCCTTGCTGCCGAACAGGAACTCCAGCTTGCTTTGGGACAGGCGGCCGCAGACGGTATCGCCCTTTTCCAGGTGCGCCTTAAATTGTTCGAGGTCAGAATCGTCAGGCTTGATTCCGATGACGTCGTCGCCGGCTTCAGAAGCGACGTCCCGGTCCACCAGGAAGATCTGCAGGATATCGGCATTGAAATCATTGAGCAGGCTGTTTCCGAGGTGAGTGAAAAACTCCTGCCTGGAACCAATTGACATCAGTTCCAGTGTCAGGTTGTGCAGGCGCGTCATCAGTTTTTCATTTTCTGATGCGACCTGGACAAGACGGTTCAGCTGCTTTTGCATCTCTTCGTTACTGGCGCGTAACGACTCCACCTGCCGTTCGATCAGTGACACGGCGGTTCCGCTCTGATGATTGACTTCCAGCATTTTCAGGACTTCCGGATTCTCATCGAGGAATTCCGGGTTCTTTAGCAGGTAACTGGCAACAACTTCCTTCAAAGACGTTTTGTCATCACTCATTCATGGTCCCTCTGAATACGTGAGTGGCCGGCCCTTTCATGGTCAGGGGCTCTTCGTTTCCGGGCCACTTTATCACAAGATGCCCGCCGGGTAGTAAGACGTCCACCTGTTCCCCGACCCGCCCGGAATTTCTCAGGATGGCAACGGCCGCACAGGCGCCGGAGCCACAGGCAAGGGTTTCGCCCGCTCCGCGTTCGATTACGCGCAGGCGGATGCTAGTGTGCCCGGCCAGTTGCGCAAACCCGATGTTGCAACCGTTGGGAAATATTTCGTGTGCGCCAAGGAACCGGCCTATCTGCGGAATAAGCTCATCGCCGATATCGCTTGTCAGAATCAAGGCGTGGGGATTTCCCATGGATACCGCACCGAACTCGAGTCTGCCCCAGGGTGATTCCAGTTGATAAAGACCTTCAATGGGCTGCAGCGTCACCGGGATCGACGCGGGTTCGAAACAGGGAGTCCCCATCTCCAGCTCATATTCTCCGTCGTTGCAGCGCCGCATGGTGACCAGAGCGGAAGGGCTTTCTACCCGGATCGGTCCGCTGCCTGTGCCGTCGTTCATCTCGAGATACAGACCGATGCAGCGCGCGCCGTTGCCGCACTGCGCGGCCGGGCTGCCGTCGGAATTCCAGATTTCGTAGCGGGCCAGGTTGCCGGCTTCGAGCGGGTCACGCAGCACCAGGATCTGGTCGCAGCCGATGCCCAGGTGGCGGTCGGAAATGCGGGCCGCCAGTTCCGGGCTGACAGTGAATTTCTCTCCCCGTGCATCGATCAGGACGAAATCATTACCGGCACCGTGCATCTTGTGGAACTCGATTGGCATTATCCAGCGCTAAAGCGTCCCGCTGACGAGCCAGTGACGGTCGCTGATGGTTTCCACCCGCAGGCCGTCCAGCCCTGCCTGGGCCAGTTGCTGCGCTATTTCTTCGACAGTGTAGGCTGCCAGCAGCGAGTTGTAGAAATCTTCCCGCAAAATTTCCGGCGCACCGTCAGCGTAGCGGTCGACCAGGTCCATGGCCGCAGATTCGCTGTCCGGGCGGAACAGGTCCATCACCTGGACGGCAGCGCCGCCGGCAGCCAATTGCCGGACGCTGTTCCAGAGCACCTGCGGATCGGGCAGGTGGTGCAACAGGCTGTTGCTGACGACGGCATTCCAGTCGCCCGCCGGCAAGGAGCGATCCGGCAGATAGGCCAGGCGGAAACTTACGCGATCGGCTACGGGCGGGTAGCCCGGGTGTTCGCGGGCGCGCCGTAGCATGTTCTCTCCGGCATCAATCCCGGTTACCCGCCATCCCGGCAGCGCGTTGGCCAGGCGAATGGCAATGTCACCCGGCCCGCATCCCAGGTCCGCCATGTTGCCGGTACCGGCCAGGCCGGTGAAACGGTCGAGAAATTCCCGGGTAAACAGGCTGTTCGATTCTTCGAAGTCCGCTTGCGCATAGGCGAGGGTCTGTTCCTCGCTGTCCATCAACTCTGGTTCAGGAATTCTCTTCATCACTTTCTTCCGGCTCTTTCTCTGGCGCTTCTTGCTCCGTCTGCTCCTGGCCGCTCTGTCCTTCGTCCGGCAAATACAACGGGCCGCGCTGTCCGCAACCGGCCACCAAGATAGCCAGGCTTACACAAAGCAACAGGGCCACATGTCCGCGGAGCGGACTCCTCGACACCGTCGAGCGCAGCCGCCTTCCGTCGCAGACGGGAGCAGGGAAGCGAGACTCCTTAAAACCGCGGAGCGGACTCCTATTTTTTATATTCATTGGCAGGTTGAATGCTTCAAGGGCTGATACACTATACGCCATGGATACTCAGGATTCAGCCATGGGTTCCCAGCTCCGCCGCGAGGCCGGAGCCGGGCCTGACACGGTGGAAATTTCCACCGGCCCCAACCCTACAGCTGCCGTTATCTGGCTGCATGGGCTGGGCGCGGACGGCCATGACTTCGAGCCGGTCGTTCCGCAGCTTATGTGGCCGGGCGCACCTGGTATCCGCTTCATTTTCCCGCACGCACCGGTCCGCCCCGTCACGCTGAATAACGGCATGGCCATGCGGGCCTGGTATGACATCGTAAGCCTCACGGGCAACCGGGACCAGGACCAGAAGGGCATTGCCGACAGCGTGAATGATACCGCCGCCCTGGTGAGGCGTGAGCGTGAGCGTGGGATCGATGCGGACCGGATAGTGGTTGCCGGGTTCTCACAGGGTGGGGCGATAGCGCTGCAGCTTGCGGTTCGCTACCCGGAAAAACTGGCAGGGCTGATTGCGCTGTCCACTTACATGCTGCTGGATCACCGCCTGGAAAACGACCGGCACGAGGCCAACAAGGACCTGCCGTTGTTTGTCGGTCATGGCAGGTCCGATCCCATGGTGCCGTTCATGCTCGGAGAACAGCTGGCCGAACGGATGCGCAGCCTGGGCCACCCGGTAGAGTGGCACAGTTACCCGATGCTGCACGCGGTTTGCCCGGAAGAGATCGCGGATCTCTCGGCCTGGTTGCGGGCCACGCTGGACTGAGCCGATGGCGCCATCCCTGGAAATGGATTTGCAGGATCAGGCAGTGGGCGTATATCCCCCTTCGTTTTGTAACTGGCGATTGCTGGTCGCCGTGATGGTGATCACGGAAGTTTCAATCGTGTTGGTTGGCCTGGGCCGCGGTGCGCTGCTCGGCTGGCAGTGGCTTACCGTCGCAAGCCTGTATGCGCAATGGATGGCCCTGTTCTGTGCCGCAGGACTGTGTGTCATGAGTGGCTGGACCGGCAGGTATTCACCACGGGGGGCGTGGATTGCCAGCTGGCTTATCGCCCTGTTGCTGGCGGCAACTTTCAGTTACGCTGCCTGGCAGGTGGCGGTACTTTACATGCCGGACCAGGTGGGCGGCGATGTTTCCACATTCGTTCTGAAGAGTACTTTCGGAGTCGGCCTGGTGGCGATCGTGTTCTTCCGGTACCTGGAAATCAGGGCGCGTTGGCGGTCTGAACTCATCGCCCAGTCCGAAGCCAGGGTGCAGGCGCTACAGGCCCGTATCCGTCCACATTTTTTGTTCAACAGCCTCAATACCATTGCCAGCCTGATTCACGATAATCCGGACAGCGCCGAGGCAGCCACCCTCGATCTTGCCGATATTTTCAGGGGCAGCATGAGGCGGGCTGATCAGCTGATTGCTCTTTCCGACGAGCTGAAGCTGGCCCGGCAGTACCTGGACATGGAAAGCCGCCGGCTGGGCAAGCGGCTTGAGATTGACTGGCGGGTCGATGAATTGCCCTCCGGAGCAGCAGTGCTGCCGCTGACGCTGCAGCCGTTGCTGGAAAATGCCGTTGCCCATGGCGTCCAGGCGCTTCAGGATGGTGGAAAGATTGCAGTCTATGGGCGGTCTGAAGGCGACCAGGTCGTCATCACCATCGGGAACCCCCTGGCCCCTGAAGATGCCGATACCAGTGGCCATGGAATGGCCATCGGTAATATCCGTGAACGACTTTCCCTGGCTTTTGGCTCGAGGGCCAGCTTGCTGACCAGCCAGGATGACGAACAATTCTATGCCGTGTTGAGTTTGCCTTATGTTGAACATTCTGATCGTTGATGATGAACAGCCTGCCCGCGACCGCTTGCGGCGCTTGCTG
>CAJIAU010000141.1_pt1 | contig 28960 bp, 28 predicted proteins | sample 9199171 | NCBI WGS metagenome assembly CAJIAU01 (sample SAMEA7708280, study PRJEB35096) | sediment metagenome | biome: marine neritic benthic zone biome [ENVO:01000025]; feature: sediment [ENVO:00002007]; material: shallow marine sediment [ENVO:03000034] sea grass bed [ENVO_01000059] ...
AGATACTTTCTCCTTATTTCGGGTGCTCCGCTTACCAGCAAGTGGCTGTTTGGTTCCATCAGAACCAGCGGTAATACGCGGGTTAATTGGCTTAGCTGAGGGAGGTCCTGGCCGTCTTTTCTTGCTCTCCAGTGCTTTTGGGAACGCTCCAGGCCAAGTCTGGAGGTTCTGTTTCCAGTTCCACAAATTTCTGCAAAAACGTTGAAAGTATCACCGGTTTTTCCGATCAGTTCTACAGCCTGCTTAGTTCTGAAGGATCTTCCACGAGACAAAACAACGATTGATTCGAGAACACTCGTTTTTCCAGCGCCGTTGGGACCAAACAACAGATTGAGCCCCGGGTGGGGCTCAATCTCAACACTCTCTAGATTTCTGAGGTTGCTTATCTGGAGCTTTGTTATCTGCAATAAACAACAATTACCCGGTCAGAGTTTCAATGGCATTACGACATGCTTGTCCCTGCCACCCGCTTCACTTGAAATCAGGCAGCTGCTATTTGCGTCTTTGAGGGCCATGACTACGGAATTACCCTCGATGGCATTAAGTGCGTCAAGCAGGTAGGTGACGTTGAAACCAATGGCTATATGCTCAAAATTAAGCTCCGCTTCCAATTCTTCCACAGCTTCTTCATGTTGTGGATTATGAGCAACGATCTTTACCGAATCCGAGGAAGCTTCGAGGCGCACACCCTTATACTTTTCATTGGAAAGAATAGATGCCCGCTGTAATGCCAGCATGAAATTCTGACGATCCAGACTGATGTGCTTGTCTGTACCCTTCGGAATCACCGCCTGGTAATCCGGAAAACGGCCATCGATCAGCTTGGATGTAAAAATCATGCTGCCCTTGACCAGGCGTATATGGTTTTTACCCAGCGCCAGCTCGACCAGATCCTCGCTCTCGGACAACATCCTGGAAAGCTCCAGCACACCCTTCCTGGGAACAATCATCTGGCGGTCCTGCGCAACACCCAGGTCGCTTTCGAGATCGCAAACCGCCAGTCTGTGTCCATCGGTTGCAACGGTTGTCAGCGTACCGTCATGAAACTCAAACAACAGGCCGTTGAGATAGTATCTGACATCCTGGTTCGCCATGGAAAATGACGTTTTATCCAATAATTTTTTTAAATCAACTTCTTGAATTTTAACAGATTCTAGAGTTTCAACCTGATCTGTGGCAGGGAATTCGGTAGCAGGAAGAGTAGAGAGCGTGTAGCGCCCTCTTCCGGAGGATATCAATAGTTTGTCCCCCTCCAGAGCAGCTGTGATATTAACGCCTTCGGGTAGTTTCCTCACGATATCGACAAGCTTCCTGGCCGGTACAGTGACCTCTCCTTCCAAAGGAATGTCCGCATCAACCGCTGCTATCAATTCCACTTCCATATCCGTACCGGTGACGGATAAGCGGTTTCCCTGTGCTGAAACGAGAAAGTTGGCCAATACGGGCAATGTCTGCCTGCGCTCCACAACACCGATAACCTGGCTGATTGGCTGAAGCAGGGCTTCCTGCTGAATACTGAATTTCATACGTGCTTTCCTGTTAAGTAATTATTTATATCTTTATATTTAAAAAACAATAGTAGTAATAAGCCTGGTGGATATGTAAATAACCCAGTTTTATCTTTTAAATTCAGTGAATTGCTTCCCCAAATAAAAAGCATATCAAGACTGGTTGCCTGTTTACAGCCTGTGGATAAAAAAGGGTATAAATTTGTTCAACCACTTATCCACATCTTTTTCAGATTTTGATAACAGCCTTATAAATAATCCGTAAGTCAGGCGGTAAGAGACCGGACAAGTTTTGCTTTGTCCTCGCGAATCCGCCCGTCCGTATCGCACAATTCGTCAATTTTACGGCATGCATGTAAAACGGTGGTGTGATCTCGTCCACCAAATGCATCACCAATCTCCGGCAGGCTATGCTCCGTGAGTTCCTTGCACAAGGCCATGGCCACCTGCCGCGGCCTGGCTATGGTGCGCGGTCGCCGCCTCGAAAGAAGATCAGAGACTCTGAGCTTGTAGTATTCGGCAACCGCCTTCTGGATATTTTCAATAGTAATCAGGCGGTCATGAACGTGGAACAGTTCACGCAGGACCTCCTGGGCAAAATTTTCAGTTATTGGCCGGCCGGTGAACCGGGCATTGGCAAACAGTGTATTCAGGGCGCCCTCGAGATCCCTTACATGCGAACGTACCCGCCTGGCTATAAGGTAAGCAACGTCTTCATCGAGAAAAACATCTCTTTCCTGCGCCTTGTTCATCAGGATGGCGACACGGGTTTCAAAATCAGGCGGCTCGATCGAAACGGTCAAGCCCCAGCCGAAACGTGACCTAAGGCGAGCTTCTATGCCATCAACTTCCTTTGGGTAACGGTCACAGGTCAGGATAATTTGTTGCTGGCTGTCCAGCAAGGCGTTGAAAGTATGGAAAAACTCTTCCTGGGTGCGGTCTTTTCCGGCGAAAAACTGGACATCGTCGATCAGCAACGCTTCTGTTGTGCGGTAGTGTTGTTTGAACGCTTCAATCCGGTCTCCTCTCAGCGCGCTGATCATCTCACTCACAAACTGCTCGGAACCCAGGTAGATAACCTTGGAATCAGGGTTTCTTTTATGAAGAAGGTTACCGGCGGCGTGCAACAAGTGGGTTTTACCAAGCCCGGTGCTGCCATAAATGACCAGTGGGTTATATGCCGTACCCGGTTTTTTAGCGACCTGTTGGGCAGCCGCATAGGCGAGCTCATTGGACTTACCCTGTACGAAATTCTTGAATCGATAGCGCCGGTCAAGGCCGGTATTAACACGTTTGGGCTGCTGTTTACCCTTGGTTTCAGGAGCAATGGCGGCATTCTGCCTGCTGACATCGACGATCACCGAATCGCGGGAAGCGCCAAGGTGCTCGAAAATATCCCGGATTCTCTCCAGGTGGTTGAGAGAAATGTAATCACGAACGTACTCATTTGGCGCGAGCAGCACGGTTCGGCCCCGGGACGACTTGATTTGCAAAGGACGTATCCAGGTATTGAAGTCTTCAGCCGGGAGCTCTCGCTCCAGGTGGTTCAAGCAGGTTTGCCAGTGTGTCTGGGGCATTCCGGGATTTATCAAAAGCTTTTATCATTAGCCGCAAAACCAAAGTCAGCGACCCCGAACGGTTAAGTCTAACCCGCTGTGGATAACTTGACCATCAGAATAAAGATACGTTTTAAGAACCTTGTCCGGTGTGTCCAAAAAAGTTATACTTCATCTCTTTTGTCGGCCATTTTAATTGCCGAAATGCAAACACATTGAAGGATTATCGAAATGAAGCGTACTTTTCAGCCAAGCCGCCTCAAACGGGCCCGTCGTCACGGTTTTCGTGCGCGCATGTCTACCCGTGCAGGTCAGGCCATTATCAAAGCCCGTCGCGCCAAGGGCAGGAAACGTCTGTCTGCCTGACACCGACCAGGTGAAGGCACCATGGAATACTCGGCCGCAAGAGGCTGATGAGAATGTCCCGCGCGGTATTTACAACTCAGCAGAAGCTAAACCAACCATCTGAATTTAAAAGGGTTTTTAAAAAACCCGTTGTTTCTACGGACGACTGTTTCCGGGTCCTTGCGCGAGTTAACCAGGGCAACAGTTCCAGGCTTGGGATGGCTGTTTCACGCCAGGTAGACAAAAAAGCAGTAGTCAGAAACAGGATCAAGCGGGTGATCAGAGAGAGTTTTCGTCAACGTTTTTCCGGCACCGACAAGCGTTTGGATGTTGTCGTCTTGCCCCGGCGGGAGACTGCCACCATGTGCAATATAGAACTTTTCCGCTCTCTTCAGAGCCATTGGTCGCGGCTTGAAAGCCGGTTTGAGGGATAAATACAGATGGGCAATCTAAGACCGGTACTCATTATCGGGCTGGTGTTCCTGGGTTACATGATCTGGGTCCAGTGGCAAAAAGATTACGGGCCGGCACCACAACCGCCGGCAGCGCAATCCCAGTTGCAGTCGGATACGCCGTCTGTTCCTTCAGTGGCAGAGGACAGCACGGCTGAAGCGGTTGACCTTCCGACCCCTGTGGATGTTCAGGCATCAAGGCCAGATACGTCGGTTTCGGCGGAGTTGGAAGAAGTTGGCGACAAAAGACAGCTGATTATTGTAAAAACTGATGTTCTCGAAGTGAAGATAGATCCGGTTGGCGGCACCGTGGTTTCTGCTTTGCTTCTGGATTATCCCATCAAGCAGAAAGAACCGGAAAACCTGGTAAACCTCCTGGCAGCGTCCGGTGACAGGATGTTTATCGCACAATCCGGGCTGCTGTCCCACCAACAGGCGCCGAATCACACCACCACTTACCTGGCTGGAAAGACATCGTATGAATTGTCTGATGGTACCGATGAGATAATTGTGCCTTTGACCTGGGTATCCGATGATGGCGTCGAGGTCACCAAGGCCCACGTTTTTCGCCGGGGTTCTTACGAAATTGATGTTTTGCACGACGTAGACAACCGCAGCGGTGCAGATTGGACGGGAAGCCGTTACGACCAGTTGCAAAGGTCCGTGCCGGGTGACGAGGAATCGGCCGGGTTTACCAATCCATCCCGGTACAGTTTTGAAGGAATCGGTTTTTACAATCCCGAAGACAAGTTCGAGAAAATCGATTTTGACGACGTAGCTGATGAACCCTACAAGAAAACGTCGCGCGGCGGCTGGCTGGCGATGATCCAGCATTATTTCTTTACAGCATGGATTCCGCCGGCAGAAGACGAGGTGACCTATACAACACAGGCCATCACCGGTAAAGGCTGGCCTAGGTACGTCGCCCGCAATGTATCTCCGGCACGGCTGGTAGCCAGCGGAGACAGCACCCAGTTTTCGAGCCGCCTTTACATCGGCCCGAAACTGCAGGACAGCATTCCGGAAGTAGCGTCAGGCCTTGAATACACGGTCAATTACGGCATTTTCACGGTATTCTCGAAACCCCTTTACTGGCTTCTGTCCAAGATTCACAGCGTCGTGGGTAACTGGGGCTGGGCAATCGTCATCCTGACCATCCTGATCAAGGCCGCATTCTTCAAGCTGACCGAAGCGCAGTATCGCTCCACCGCGCGTATGCGCAAATTGCAGCCCAGGATTGAGCAGCTCAAGGAGCGTTACGGTGATGATCGCCAGCGCATGAGCCAGGCAATGATGGAAATGTACAAAAAGGAGAAAGTAAACCCACTCGGTGGCTGTTTACCCATCCTTGTTCAGATTCCCATATTCATCGCGTTGTACTGGGTTTTGCTTGAATCCGTGGAACTCAGGCAGGCGCCGTTTATTCTGTGGATCGACAATCTGTCTGTCCGTGATCCGTATTTTATTCTGCCGTTGCTGAACGCAGCCTTCATGTTCGCCACCCAACGATTGACACCGATGGTTGGAATGGATCCGTTGCAGCAGAAAATGATGACCATGATGCCCATAGTCTTTTCCATCATGTTCGCGTTTTTCCCGGCGGGCCTGGTGCTTTACTGGGCAACCAACGCCGGCCTTTCACTGGCGCAACAGTATTACATCACCCGAAAAATTGCTGCGGCAGACTGAACCACGCCGGATTTGAAAACATGAAAAAGGGCGCTGACACGATTTGCGCAATTGCTACGGCCGCCGGCACCGGGGGGCTGGGAATTGTGCGCGTATCCGGCCCCGATGTACCCCGGATATCACGAGAATTGACAGGTGCCCTGCCTGAACCCCGTTACGCAACGCTATGTGATTTCAAAGACAGCCGCGGCGGTGTAATAGACACCGGCATCGCGCTGTATTTTCCGGCCCCCGGTTCGTTTACCGGAGAGCACGTGCTGGAACTCCAGGGGCATGGGGGATCTTTCATTCTCCAGCAGGTGCTGCAACGGGTTCTGGAGCTTGGTGTCAGAATGGCCCGGCCGGGTGAATTCTCGGAACGTGCGTTTCTTAACGACAAGCTGGATCTCGTGCAGGCGGAAGCTATAGCCGACCTGATCGAGTCCGGATCCGATGCTGCGGCACGCGCGGCGCTGAGAAGCCTGCAAGGCGTTTTTTCTTCAAGGATTCATGAGTTGCAGGAGGAGTTGACCTCCATCCGGGTTTTTGTTGAAGCGGCCATTGATTTTCCCGATGAAGAAATCGACTTTCTGGCTGAAAGCGACATCCTGGACCGGGTGGCAAAAACGCTTGCCCACCTTGACTCTTTGCTGGCAGAAGCAAGGCAGGGGCGTCTGCTCAGGGACGGCATCGTATTGGCAATCACAGGTCGTCCAAATGCCGGTAAATCGAGTCTTCTCAACGCCCTGTCAGGTCAGGAAAGCGCAATCGTGACCGATATCCCCGGTACGACCCGGGATGTCTTGCGGGAACAGGTTGACCTGGACGGTATTCCGGTTCACGTGGCCGATACGGCCGGGATCCGTGAAACCAGCGACGTCATCGAAGCCGAGGGGGTCAGGCGGGCCCGGCAGGCGCTGGAATCAGCCGACATCGTACTGATCGTCATGGACAGCACCGTCTGTAGCGACGAGGATAAGAGCCTGGTTTCGGAAATCCCTGAGGGTGTGACATCAATCCCGGTTTTCAACAAGGTTGACCTGGTTTCTGCACGACCGGAGACTGAACTCAATGAAAATACGGTCTGGCTTTCGGCGAAAACAGGGCAGGGGATGGATGAACTCAGGAACAGGATACGCGAAGCCGTGGGGGCGGCAGACCAACTGGAAGGAAGCTTCTCCGCCAGGCAAAGACATGTCGATGCACTCAAACGCACCGCAACTCACCTGAAAGAAGGCGCTGCCGCCATGGAAAACCTGCAGGCAGGAGAGTTGCTGGCAGAGGAGTTACGACTGGCTCAGCAGGCACTGGGAGAGATTACCGGAGAATTGCTGCCGGACGACCTTCTCGGTGAGATCTTTTCGAGTTTCTGTATCGGAAAGTAGTCAGGCTTCGCAGTAGACGTCGTGTAGCAACTCAATGACATTCAGTGCGGCCGATTCTTCCAGCCGGTAGTAGATGGTTTGGCTTTCCCTGCGGGTCTGCACCAGTCCCTGCTCCCGGAGAACGGCAAGGTGCTGTGACAGGGCGGACTGGCTGAGCTTGATTCGCTGGTTCAATTGGCCCACGGATACTTCCCCTTCCGACAGGACGCACATGATCATCAGCCGGCTTTCATTGGCCAGCCCCTTGAGAAGACTGACCGCATCGGTAGCGTTTTTCTGCATGGCTTCGAAGTCCATGGATAGGATTTTATTTGCAAATTATCTAAATTACAAATATCTTAATAAGTAATTTCTTATGTAACAATTCTGGTAGTCTGTCACCCATGGAAATCCAGTCTTTTCATGAGCCGAAAAGCGGCACATGGACCCACCTTCTTGCAAACCCCGGGGACCAGCGGGCCGCCATCATAGATCCTGTCCTGGTGTTTGATTCGGTCAGCGGCCTGGTCGACACCACTTTTATCGAATCGGTGCTGAACGAGGCCAGCCGGCGAGACTATGTCGTGGAGTGGGTGCTCGAAACCCATGCCCATGCGGATCACCTTACGGCTGCAGACCTGATTCGACGCCGAACGGGAGCCAAAATAGCCTGCAGCGCCGGCATTTGCGGCGTACAGGAAAATTTCGTCCGGGTATTCAACATGACGGACACCCAAACAGATGGAAGCCAGTTCGACCGGTTACTGAAAGAAGGCGACATCATCAGGTTGGGCAGTCTCGACATCCGCGTACTGGAAGCACCCGGGCACACCGGGGACAGCATTGTCTATCTCGCAGGTAATGCTGCTTTCATTGGAGATACCCTTTTTGCACCGGCCTTTGGCACGGCCAGGTGCGATTTTCCAGGGGGTGATGCCGGACAGCTTTATGACTCGATCATGAAGTTATACCAATTGCCTGGAGATACGCTGCTTTATCTTTGTCACGATTATCCTGGAGAAGGCCAGGAAGCGGTCTGTCATGTTTCAGTTGAAGAATCGATGAAGACCAACATTCATCTGAAAGCCGAAACCACACGGGAAGAATTTATCGCGATGAGGATCGGGCGGGACAGCCAGTTGAACCTGCCGAAGCTGATACTCCCTTCTTTGCAGTTCAACATCCTGGCCGGTGCGGCACCCGACCGCGAATCAAACGGCGTGTCCTACCTGCGCACACCGTTCAACAGAACCATAGAAGAATTGATCAAAGGAGAAACCTGATGAGTACCATTGTTGTTCTTGGAGGAGGAATTGGCGGGTTGTCCGCTGCTTTTGAACTCAAGGATGAGCTGGGTGACAGCCATGAAATCATCCTGGTGTCGGACCAGGAGCATTTCGAATTCACACCTTCAAATCCATGGGTTGCAGTCAAGTGGCGCACCCCCGAGGCGATCCGGTTGAATCTCAATGAGCTGATGCCCAGCCATGGTATTCGTTTCATCGGCACGGCGGTTAAAAAAGTACAGCCGGAAAGCCATAACCTGCTGCTTGAAAATGACGAAGTACTGGCCTACAACTACCTGGTCATTGCCAGCGGTCCCCGGTTGGCGTTCGACGAAATTCCCGGGCTCGGACCTCACGGTGGGTTTACCCAATCCGTCTGCAAGACCGACCATGCGTCGCTGATCGCCAACTCCTTCGAAGAATTCTGCGCCAACCCGGGGCCTGTCGTCATCGGCGCGGCACAGGGCGCTTCCTGTTATGGCCCGGCCTATGAATACACGTTCATCATTGAAACCGAGTTGCGGAAAAGAAAAATCAGGGACAGGGTGCCGATGTTTTTTGTCACGCCCGAACCGTACATCGGCCACCTCGGCCTGGATGGTGTAGGTGACACCAAGTCCATGCTGGAATCGGAAATGCGTGAGCGGCACATCAAGTGGCACACCAATTCGCGAATCGACCAGGTCGAAGACGGCGTCATGAAAATCACGCAGGTCAATGAAGACGGAAGTGATAAAGCAAGCCATGAAATCGAGTTCGCACACTCAATGATCCTCCCGGCATTCACCGGAATCGAGGCCGTCATGGGGATCGAAGGCCTGTCGAACCCAAGAGGTTTCATCGTTGTGGATGAAAATCAGCGTAACCCGACTTACCCGGATATTTTTGCCGTGGGTGTCTGCGTTGCCATACCGCCCGTTGGTGCAACACCACTGCCGGTCGGCGTGCCAAAGACCGGTTACATGATCGAATCCATGGTTACCGCAACCGTTCAGAATATTGCCGAGCTGCTGGCCGACAAGGCGCCGACGCATACCGCGACCTGGAATGCTTTCTGCCTGGCGGATTTCGGTGACCGTGGCGTTGCGTTCATGGCGCTACCGCAGATACCCCCCCGTAATACGAACTGGTCAGGTTCGGGTAAATGGGTTCATTGGGCCAAGGTGGGTTTCGAAAAATACTATTTACGCAAGATCAAGCAGGGCAGGGTTGAACCCTATTGGGAGAAATTTGCACTGCGCCTGATGGGCGTGCAAAAACTGAAGGGATCCACCTAAGCAGAATCCGTTTTTTACCGGTGAGGTAAAACCTGTTCGCCCGCTTCCAGGCCGGAGATCACTTCCAGCATGCCCGGCCGGATTTCCCGGCCAGTGCGGATGAAGCGGCGGTCGACTTCACCGTCGCCAAGCACCCAGACGATGTCCAGCTGACCATAATCGACCACCCGTTCTTTCGGCACGATCAGCAGGTTTTCGGTGCCGGCCGGAATCAACATTCGGGCGTACATGCCAGGTAGCAGCTGCCCGGTGTAATCCACCTGTGCCTTCACCATGAAGCTCCGGGAACCCGGGTCAGCAGCCGGCACAAGCTCTTCGATGCGAGCATTGAGCAGGCTGCCCAAAACGGGTATTTCCACCTGTACGTCCTGCCCCAGCTCCAGGTTAACGGCCAGGCCTTCACGGACGGCAGCCTCGACCCGCATCGACATGGGATTGTACAGAGACAGCAGCTTGTCGCCGGGCGAAGCGGTATCGCCCGGCTCGGCAAATCTCTCGACCACACGACCGTCAATCGGGGACAGGATTTCGGTGAATGATATAGCGACCTCGGCCTCGCTGACAGCCTGCCGGGCGGAGGCCAGGTCTGCCGTCAGGGCCGCATGGTTGGCACGCGCTTCGTCGAGTGCCGCTGCGGCGACCAGGTCCTGTTCATAAAGCTGCTCGGTACGTTGCAGGCTCTGCGTTGCCTCGGTGAGGCGAGCTGTTACCGCCCGCACTTTCTCTGCTGCCTGCTGAAGCCGCGATTCCAGGTCGGAACGTTCGAGCTCAATCAGCAATTGACCCTTGCTTACGGTGTCACCAGCCCTGACGGTGATGCGGGTGATTCGAGCCAGGGTCCTGGATGATATGGTCGTGGCCTGGCGCGCCCCGATGCTGGCGGGAACCGGCTCTGTAACGCTGATTTCTTCCAGGAGCACGGCGATTGGATCACGCGACTCAGCTGGATCGAGGGTTGTAAGGCCGGGTTCTACCTTGTCATCGAAGGAGCCAGCCATCCAGGCAATGATCAAAAGCAATAAAACAACTGCGGTTACGGGCATTAACCATTTCATGATTCAGGGCCTTTGTTCGGTTTGTCAAAGACGAGCAGGTACACAACAGGAACGACCAGCAGGGTAAACAGGGTCGAGGCCACGATACCGAAAATAATGGCAAGAGCCAGGCCACTGAAAACCGGGTCGAGGGTAATGATCAGGTTACCCAGCATCGTGGTGCCCGCGGTCAGCAGCACCGGACGCATGCGGACCGCACCTGCCTGTAACAGGGCTTCTTTAATTGCCAGGCCGTTGTCACGGGCCTGGGTAATAAATTCCACTAATATCAGAGAATTACGAACAACGATGCCGGCCAGTGCGATCATGCCGATCATCGCTGTCGCGGTAAACATCACGGGATCCGGCGACCCTGCTACCATCCGTTCACCAAACTGGTTCATCAACCAGAAACCGGGCATGATGCCGATGATTGTCAGGGGAATGGATGACATGATGATCAGCGATAGTGCGACAGAAGAGGTTTGCAGGCGAAGCACGAAGAATATCCCTGCCAGCGCGAATGCAAAAGCGAGCCCCATGTCCCTGAATACCCTGACCGTTATGCGCCACTCACCTTCCCCTGTCCAGAGTACGTCTATACCCTTCGGCAGGCTCCATCCGTCACCCGAACCCGGTGAAAGGAAATTCCTGTTGCTCCATTCAGGTACCGGATCACCCCGGAGTTTACCCTGGTCGGCGTTGATGTCAGCAATAACTTCGGCGGGAGTGCGGCCGGAAATTTCAGCGGTAACGTACACTACGGGCCGCAGGTCTTTGCGGTGAATGGTCCGGTCTGCCTGCTGCTGCTTGAACCCACCCAGTTCGCCAATCGAAACCAGCGGCTGCGCAGCGGAATCCAGGCCCTGGGGTGAACTCTGCTGGACAAAGCCGGCCCTGCCCTTGATTTTCAGCCGGTTGAAATCAGTGAGTGATGAACGTTCATTGCTGGCAAGCCTGAGCTCGATCGGAAGCGGGCGGGTTTCGCCCTCCATTTGCATATAACCCTGCTTCAGCCCCTGGTTTGAAAGCGCGATAGTCTGGCTGATGTCGCTGGTTGCTATTCCGGACAGGGCGGCTTTTTGCTTATCGGTCACAAACCGGACACGTTGCTGCGGATGCTCGACCGTTGAGTCAATCTCAACCACCTGGGGTTCCCTTGACAGGCGTTCGATGATCGTCGCAGCGGCCTCCCGTTGCTGTTCATAACTCACCAGCGTGTCGCCATGAATCTCCGCCACCAAAGTGCTGAGCACCGGCGGACCAGGAGGCACTTCGACCACCTTGATGCGTACATCCCCCGTACTGAGGGGCGCCAGGAGCTCGCGCAACCGCAGCACGATGGCATGAGACTGGTGTTCACGATCATTCTTGTCCAGCAGGGTGAGCCGCAGGTCCGCCATGTGGGGCCCGCTCCGCTTGTAGTACTGTCGCACCATGCCATTGAAATCGATCGGTGAAGGCGTTCCGACAAACGCGGCAATGGCCCGCACTTCGGGTAAGCGGCTGGCCAGGTTACTGGCTTGCTTTGCCAGTGCAGCAGTGGATTCCAGGCTGCTGTATTCGGGCATATCGATGACAATCTGGATTTCATTTTTGTTGTCATAAGGCAACAGCTTCAGCGGCACCAGTCGGAACAGCGGCAGGCTGGCCGCTATGAGGAATAACACCAGCACGGTCCACAAGACCAGGTGCGCCTGCTTTCTGTTGTTTAACACCGGCGACAACATCCGGCTGTACACACGCAGCAGGGCAGTGTGTTCGCTGGGTTCGTCCGCCGCCCCGTGCGTTGTGGGTTTCAACAGGCGGCTGGCCAGCCAGGGTGTGACCAGGAATGCGACCAGCGTGCTGGCGGCGACGCTGACCGGGACATTGAAAGCCATTGGGGCCATGTAGGGCCCCATCATTCCGGTGATGAACCCCAGTGGAACGAAGGCCAGCATAATGGTGATGGTGGACATGAGGAGAGGGGTGCGAATCTCCGCCATGGCCGCCACGATCTGGCTGTAAAGCCCTGCTCCTTTTTTGCGAATGAAGCGTTCAATGTTGTCGACGCCGGTAATCGGATCGTCAACCAGCAACCCAAGCGACAGTATCAGGGCGAACAGGGTGACACGGTTGATCGTGTAACCGAAGGCAAGGTCCAGGGAGAGCGTAATTCCATAGCAGATGGGTACGGCCAGCCCCACGACAAGGGCGGGACGAATGCCGAGGAAGACACCGATGAACACCACGACGGTTACGATGGCAAAGGCCAGAGAGGAGCTCAGGTTGTTGACTTTCTCGTTGGCTGTCTGGCCGTAATCACGCAGCACTTCCACCTGTATTTCCTGCGGCAACAGTGACGCCTGCAGCGCCTCGATGCGCTCATGCACCTGGCGGGCGACGCTCACCGCGTTGCTTCCCCGGTGTTTGGCCACACTGATGGTGACCATCGGAAAGCCCTCAAGATCGCGGTTGAAGCGCGGATGGCCTGAAGCAAACTCAATCCAGCTGTAATATTCGGCCTCAGCCGGCCCGTCGATAACCGCCGCCACGTCCTTCAGGAAAACCGTCGTTCCATCGATGACGTTGACCGGCAGGTTTTCCAGCTCGTAAACACCGCGGATGAAATCACCGCTTTCCAGGACAATGCTCTCGTTACCGAGCGTCCAGACACCCGAGTCCTGCAGTTGATTAGACAATTCCAGGGCCTGGATGATTTCCATGGCAGTGGTCTTGCGTGCGGCAAGGCTTTCCGGGTTCAGCAACACCCGGATCGTACGCGGCCGCCCGCCGGTTACGTTCACCTCGCTGGTTTGCGGAATGCCCTGCAGGTTTGTCGTGACCTCATCAGCGATACGGCGCAGTTCGTAGTCATCATAGCGCTGCGCATCTTCGCTCCACAGCGCCAGGAGTACGATGGGGACATCATCGACTTCAACCGGCCGGACCAGCCAGTTGCTCACTACTCCGGGCACCTGGTCCTGGTTGGAATGCAACTTGTTGTAGGTGTTCAGAATGGACTCTTCGCGGTCCTCCCCCACGTAAAAGCGCAAGGTAACCGAGGCCATGCCGGCGCTGCTGCTGGAATATACATGCTCCACCCCCGGAATCTGCGTCAGCAACTTCTCCACCGGAATGGTGACCTGCCGTTCGACCTGTTCCGCACTCAGGCCGGGAGCCGAAACCTGCACATCCAGCATCGGCACGACAATTTGAGGTTCCTCTTCGCGGGGTGTGTATTGCAGGGCAACCAGGCCGGCAACAATCGCCACGATGAATATGAACAGGGGAATACCCCCGTCCAGCGAACGCTGAACGAGGCGATCCATGAAATGGCCGCGGGTGTTATCCATTACCGGCTGGCTACCGTTCGCTACTGAACGGACGCTTCCCTGGCCCTGGCCTGGGCATCCTGCAGGCCGCCCAGGTTTGTCACGTTCGAGAAACCCTCTGCGATGAGGGTTTCACGGGCAATTCCGGAGCGCCGCCCACTTCTGCAGTAGACGTAAATCGGTGCGTCCTTGTCACCGGTCACTTCGCCAATCCGTGTTGCGATTTCCGTGTAGGGGATGTTGACGGCCTGAGAGACATGCCCAGCGTTGTATTCCTCGGCGGTTCGCACATCGATCCAGTAGGCTTCTTCCGCCCGGATCTCGCTTACCACCGCGATTGAAAACAGGAACACGGCTGAACAGGCGAGCAATCGGAACATCAGGGTTCTCCTTTAATCACAAAATGCTAATATATAATCCTCTAATATAACATATTTTGCCTGACTGCTCTCTTAAGGCCGTGCTTTTTTATTCGCTTTCCACCAACGCTTCAAAGGCATCTTTGGTTGCGCCGGGTGATGACATCAACTTGGTGAAACCGTGTTTACCCGTCATCGGTAAATCGGGAAAATGCACTGCCATCCTGAATTTCATTCTCAGGGCTTCGACATCAGAACCGTTCACCATGATTTCATACGGAAAATACGCCACTTTGCTGTAGCCTTCGAAATCGACAATGGACAACTGGTGCGATTCGTCGATGTCTTCGTCGTCTTCACTGGCTGCTTTCATGCCGACGCCGTAAACCACCTGGTCTTTTCCAGGAACGTCGATTCGGTAAACCTGGCTCAGTGCATCACCATCAAACGCCAGGGCTTTTTCAACCGCAGCAACCGCTGCTTCGTGGTTATCAAATGAACCCAGTTTCCAGACATCGTCAAAATAGGGCATCAACGGCTTATAGTGATACTTTCCAAGCTTTTTGGCGGTCATTTTTTTCTTTGCGCCATAAGATTCCATGTTACCCAGTGCTTCGCTCAGCTGGTCGTGGATACCCTGCATGTCTGCTTCCATCCGATAAGCGAACTGAATATAAAGGGGGTTGATAAATGCCACCTCGGTCTTGCCTTCCCGCTCGGAAATGCTGACCCGCTGGCCGGCGCCGTAGCCGCCCTTGTCGGACTGTGCAGCGATTTCCTGCAGATCCGGACTCGTCACCACCATGACGATGGTATTTTCCAGTGGAGAGTACTGGCCCGCCACCGTAAAACCGGCAGCGATCAACGCATCGGTAGTAGATGTGGCCTGTTCCTCCAGGCCTGTTTCGTTAATGGAAGCGAGGATGAAAGGTTGATAGTTGGTGTCTGCCAACGCCGTTGCGCACAGCAATAGGCCCGGAAACAGCAATGTAATGAATCTTGATTTCATGTTTTGTCCCGATAATGATTAAGGCGAATATCCAGCTTAGTCAATTATTTAAGCCATGCCCCGATCTTTATTCAAAAAATCTAATGTTTGTCAGTTTCGATTGATTTGGATCAAATCAGGCCTGCGTTCCGCATTTAATGATGAGGATTGGTAAGCAGGCTCCGGTAATGATGCGGTGAAAGATAACGTGGGAAGTAAAAGTCACTGGGACGCGGTTTATCAGCAGAAGGCGGTCGATGAGACCAGTTGGCATCAACCCGTCCCGGAAATGTCTCTTGCTATGATCAGGAGAGCGGCAGTATCCCTGGAGACGCCGGTCATCGATATCGGCGGAGGAGCCTCGTTTCTGGCCGACCACCTGCTGGACCTTGGGTACGGTGACGTGACCGTCCTGGACATTTCGAGGGCGGCGCTGGAGCAGGCGCAGTCAAGGCTGGGCGAGTGCTCCGAGCAATTTAGCTGGATCGAGGCGGATGTTACCCGGTTCGCGCCGGCCAGGCGATATGGGCTGTGGCACGATCGGGCTGCGTTCCATTTCCTGACAGACGCCGGGGATCAGAAAAGATATGCCAGCGTGTTGGAACAGGCGCTTGAACCGGGGGGCCAGGCGATCATCGCTACTTTCAGCCCGCAAGGCCCGAAAAAATGCAGTGGCCTGGAAACCGTCCGGTATGATGCTCCTGGAATCGAGAAAACGTTGGGCCCGGCATTCCGGCTGTTGGAACATCAGGAGAATCTGCACATCACGCCGAGGGGGCAGGAACAAAGATTCAACTTTTTCCGAATCCTTAAAACCGGATGACGTTTGAAATATTTTTGCCAATTCGGGGTACAATCACCCCACTGAATAAATACACCCGGAATAACGGGTAAAAAGCCAGTAGATCAAATGACCGAAGAACAACAGATCGATCCCCGTAAAATGGCCACCGCGGCCCAAAAAGCCAGTGACCTGATGAAGACCCTTGGCCACAAGGATCGCCTGATGGTGCTCTGTCACCTGACATCGGGTGAAAAATCGGTCGGCGAACTGGCCAGCCTGCTGGATATTCCGCAATCTCCTCTGTCCCAGCATCTGGCCCGAATGCGTAAAGAATCCCTGGTCACCACCCGCAGGGAAGCCCAGACGATTTATTATTCGATCGCCAGCGGCGAAGCGGAGCGTTTTGTCTCGCTGATGCACGAACTTTATTGCAGCGAATGACCTGAAAACGCCGAAAACACCTCGAATTCAACAAATACAAATGACCGGGATCAACAGTGGCTCAATAGAGTCCTGTTTATAAGACTATTTGTACATTAGAATGCCGTAATACTAAGATGTACCAAAACTATGTTAATAAGCAGTTGACGGAGGCACCAAATGATCAAGAAATTCAATTGGTTCACGACCGCGGTAGTCGTGACCAGCCTTTGCGCGGCAACCAGCGCATACGCTACCAACGGGTATTACACCCACGGTAATGGTACCAAGAACAAGGCCATGGCCGGTTCTGGTATCGCCATACCGGAAGATGCCATCGACATGGCCAACAACCCGGCGGTCGCACCTTTCGTCGGGGACCAGCTGATCGTCGGTGCAGCCATTTTTGCCCCCACGCGTAAATACGAAACCGGTGACAGTAATTTCAACGGTAATTTTGGCGCCTTCACCATTGGCCCCAATAAGATCAAGAGTGACAATGATGCATTCGTCATTCCTCACATCGCCAAAAGCTGGCAGTTGAGCAATGGCAATGCCTGGGGTCTGTCGTTCTACGGCCGCGGCGGCATGGATACCGAGTGGAAAGGCGGAACAGCCACATTCGATCCTGATGGACCGGGACCGGCTGGCCCAACTACCTTTGAAGGCACCTATGGTGCGGGCAAAGCGGGCGTCAATCTGAACCAGGCTTTCCTGGACGTCACCTGGGCCAAGCAGGTCAACGACAAGTTTTCCTTCGGTATTTCAGCGGTGCTGGTCGCACAGACTTTCAAGGCTTTCGGTGTGGGTACTTTTGCCCCTTACACGGAGACCTTTAATTTAAGCGCAGACCCGATGAACCCGGATATGCCCCAAAACCTTTCTAATAACGGAAGAGAATGGTCGTTTGGCGCCGGTTTCAAGGTCGGTTTCCACGCGCCACTGTCCGATAAATTCAGCATGGGCCTGATGTACCAATCCAAGATCTGGATGAACGAGTTCGACGATTACGCGGACCTGTTTGCCGAGCAGGGTGATTTTGACATCCCGGCAAACCTGAAATTCGGCGTGACGTTCCACGCCAGCGACACCGTTGACCTGAACTTCGATATCGAGCAGATCTGGTACAGCGATGTAGATTCCGTCGCCAACCCGATCCAGAACCTGTTTGCCTGCCCTGGCGCGATGCAGGGCGGCATGGAAGTCTCCAATTGCCTCGGCGGCGACAATGGCGGCGGTTTTGGCTGGGATGACATGACTGTCTTCAAGGTCGGCGCCAGGTGGGAAGTCGGAGAGGACTGGACCTGGCGTTTCGGTTACAGCTATGGCAAACAGCCCATCGATAAAGACCAGATGACCTTCAATATCCTGGCGCCGGCCGTGGTTGAGTCACACTTTACCGCTGGCTTCACGCTGGAAAGGACGCCCGGAAGGCAATTCAACATGGCGATTATGTATGCGCCGGAAAACAGCCAGACGGGTCCGCAGAACTTCGATGGACCGCCTAACCTGGCGCAGGATGTGAAATGGAAGATGTACCAGTGGGAAATCGAGGCGAGCTATAGCTGGCGCTTCTGATTCCAGATTAACAAGCCCAAAAAAACGGCCAGCATTTGCTGGCCGTTTTTCATTTCAGAAAGTATCTATTTTTTGCGAATCAGGAACTTGTAAACGCCGCCTTCTTCGCTGTGCTCCAGCAACTCGTTACCCGTGGTGCGTGAAAATGCCTGGAAATCGGCGACCGAACCGGGGTCGGTAGACAGTACTTCGAGTGTACCTCCGGTGTCTACGTCTTTAAGCGCTTTCTTGGCCTTGAGAATAGGGAGCGGACAGTTGAGTCCTTTTGCGTCGAGTACTTTGTCAGCCATGCTGGTTTCCTTTGCTTTGTTAGTGACCGGTTTAAATAAACAGGTTGATATGAGACTGTGTAGCTACTTCGATATAGGTGGCCGCGCCACCGACTTCAATACCGTCGATCATCTGGTCTGCCTGGTAATCGAACAGATCCATCGTCATCTGGCAGCCGATCATGCGGACATCAGCCTCGACGGCGAGTTCTCGCAGATCTTCAATGGAAGCTACGCCGTTTTTCTTGATCAGGTTTTTCATCATCTTCGAGGCCATCGCGTCGACACCCGGAATGGCGGCGACGATGTTGGGCATGACCATGTGACCACCCATCATCGGCATTTTCATTGCAGCGTTGCCCAGTGGAGTGACTTTCAGGTCCATTTTCTTGAGCAACAGCGGAAGGCCGTAAAAAGTAAAAAACATGGTTACTTCCAGGCCCATGGCTGCCGCCGTGGTGCCAAGGATGAAAGGCGGATAAGCCCAGTCCAGGCTGCCTTTGGTAACGATGATGGACATGGTGTTCGGGTTGATGGCGTTGCCGCCTGACTCTTCTGACATGGTCTTGTGACCTCCGAAAAAAGTGGAGAATTTGAGCCCATCATTATATACAGTTTTCATTTATTAGTAAAATCGAATACTATTGAATTCTTATGAATTCCAGCGCTTCCAGGGCACTTTTCGTGGGTAGTGACGTTTACCGGGAGTCTGCTTTCGGAAAACATCACCCGCTGTCGATTATCCGCGTTTCGGGCGTTGTGGATGTCTGCGAAATGCTCGGCTGGTTTGGTCATGAACAGTTCAGGGAAAGCCCCCGGGCAACCGTAGACCAGCTGCAGCAATTTCACGATGCCGATTACATCGATGCGCTTTTAGCCGCAGACCTTAATGGCAGTGTCGAAAAAGAAGTACGGGAAAAGTACCGAATTGGCACCATGGAAAACCCACTGTTTCCCGGCTTGTTCAGGCGTGCTTCCACGGCAGTTGGCGGCTCCATTCTTGCTTCCGAGCTGGCCATGGATGAACGAGTTGTTTTTCATCCTTCCGGCGGCACACATCATGGCAGGGCGGACCGTGCCAGCGGGTTCTGTTACTTCAACGACCCGGTTTTTTCCATCCTGACATTCCTGGCGCGGGGTGTTGAGCGCGTGCTTTACGTCGACCTCGATGCGCATCATGGTGATGGTGTGCAGGATGCCTTCGCCGATGATTCGAGGGTACTGACGATATCCATTCACGAGGAAAGGCGATGGCCTCATTCCGGCCTGGTGGAGGACCGGGCGGCTGGTGCGGCCCGGAACCTGCCGGTGCCCAGGGAGTTCAATGACAGCGAACTCGATTTCCTGATCGAGAACGCAGTTCTGCCGCTGGCGAGTGCATTTGCTCCCGAGGCCCTGGTGATTACCTGCGGGGCAGACGGTCTGGACGGCGATCCGCTCTCGAAACTTTCATTGAGCAATACCGGGTTGTGGCAGGCGGTGGAAAAACTGGTAAACCTGACCCCGCGCACGGTCGTGCTGGGAGGCGGTGGTTATAATCCGTGGACGGTTGTGCGATGCTGGAGCGGATTATGGGGCCGCCTGAGCGGCCGGCGAATCCCGGCGGCATTGCCCGGCCAGGTCAGGGTGTTTCTGGAATCCCTGGAAAGTGACCTGATCGATGAAGACGAAGTACCCATGAGCTGGATAGAAACCTTGGCCGATGAACCCAATACCGGCCCGGTGCGGCCGGAGATCGAGAGGCTGCCCGGTCTCATGCTGCATTGACTATAATCTGGAACTGACATGACATGGCTTGAAAACCTCAAGGAAATTGAAGAACTGGAAGATGCGGATTTCGATCCCGTCCTGGTCGCTGAAATGCAGCGTCTTGCGCCCGGCAACACGCAACGAATGGTGCGGTTTTCAACGCCCACCTTCAAGGAATATGAAAGCTCGGAATTACAGAGTTGCGGCAAGAACAGTTTTCCTGCGTTTTCCATCACCGCAGGGGGTTGTGCGCTGATGTGCGACCATTGCGAAGCCAAGATCCTGGAACCCATGATTCCGGCGGTTAAACCTGAAATCCTCGACCGGAAAGTCCGCCAACTGATCGAAACGGAAAACCTGCAGGGATTTCTGCTGTCGGGAGGTTCCAACAAGCGTAATGAAATCCGCTACTCGCGATTCTATCCGGTCATCGAGAAACTGAAGCATGATTATCCTCAGTTGCGGGTCGCCATTCACACGGCGCTGACAGACGAGGTGGGCGCCAGGGAGATGGAATCGGCAGGCGTGGACGTCGCCATGCTGGACATCATTGGTGCCGAAGAAACCATTCGGGAGGTTTACCACCTGGATCGCCCCGTGGACGATTTCGAATCAACGGTTGCCGCGCTTTGTGCGACCTCGATGCAGATTTCACCGCATATCGTCATCGGGCTTCATTATGGCGAGATACTCGGCGAGGAAAATGCCCTTGATATTCTCAGCCGCTACGACACCAAGGCGCTGGTGCTGGTGGTCATCATGCCGTTTTACGCCAAGCCGGGTACTTTCGTAACACCGGACACCCGCGATGTGGGCCGTATTTTCCTGGAGGCTCGCAGGCGCTTGCCGGATCGCCAGGTTCTGCTGGGCTGTGCGCGCCCGCCCGGGATGCACAAGCGCGTCACCGACGCCTACGCCGTGATGGCCGGACTCGATGGCATCGCATTTCCCGCGGATGGAGCGGTGGCGGTAGCGGACATGACAGGCAGGCCCTTTCACCAGGCGCACGCCTGCTGCTCGATCAAGCTGGGCGAGGCCAGCGCAAGCAGCGGCATTGCGACACTGGCCCGCAGCAGCAGCGCGGCCTGAACAGGCAACACCGGAGAACGTAATGAGTTGTGTTAAAAAAGAAGGAGCGCAGCCGGCAGAAAAGGGCCGTGACGGACTCGACTTCAATCCATACGACATCATGGAGCCGCGCTTGCCGGGTAAAACTCCGAAAGAGATGCAAAATGGCGCGCCGGTTAAAACACGCGATATTGAACCCGAGGGTGTTTATCGTCCTGACTACAACATCCTGACACCTCACATGCGTTCTCCCGAATATGTGCAGATGTCCACGGCAGCGGCGATCACGCTGGGGGTGACCACCGGGCGGATGTACCGCTGCTCCTGCACCCGTTGCCTGAACCTGTTGCTCACCTACCCGGAAGGGTGCCGGGCAAATTGCGCGTATTGCGGCCTGGCAAGGCATCGCGAAGCCGAGCGGGACTACGCTGACCGCAATTTCATCCGGGTGGACTGGCCGGCGGTTCCGATGGACGTAATCATCGACAAGGTAGCGGCAGACAGTGAAAACAGCCCCTTCCACCGGATGTGCATCTCGATGATCACGCACCCGCGTTCCGATGACGATACCGTGGCGGTGCTGAAAAAATGGACCGATCGAATCGATCCGGAAACGATCCCGGTTTCGATTCTCTCGAATCCGACGACCATGGGCCGCAAGGACGTGCAGCAACTGAAAGATCTCGGTGCGGATATCTTCACGGTGGCACTGGATGCGGCCACGCCAGAGTTGTTCGACCGGACCCGGGGCAAAGGAGTGCAATCACCCCACAAATGGGACAAATACTGGGAAGTGTTGCTGGACGCCCGCGATATCTTCGGACCGGAAAAATTTGGGGTTCATATCATTGCCGGGATGGGTGAAACGGAGCACGATATTCTGAACCTGGTGCAGCAAATCGTTGACCTCGGCGGGCACAATCATATGTTCTGCTTTTTCCCTGAAGAAGGTTCACTGATGGATCATCTGCCGGCCACGCCACGGGATCAGTGGCGGCGCGTGCAGCTGGGCCGTTACCTGATGGACTACTGTGATGCACGAATCGATCACATGACATTCGATGAACAGGGCCGGCTGGTTGATTTCGGCCTGCCCGGCGGCGAGCTCGATGACATCATCAACAGCGGGCTGGCGTTCCGCACCTCCGGCTGCCCCGGGAAATTCCAGGATGACATTTCAGCCTGTGATCGTCCCTACGGTGACTCGCCCCCAAGTGACATCGCCAGTTTTCCTTTTCAACCGGAAAAAAAGGACATCCGGAAAATTCGCAAACAACTGGACATTCCACATCGGCTGACCTGAGGGCGTCGGGCAAGAGATGACAGATTTTTTTCGCGTGCTCGATACCGGTGTCCTGGAAGGTCGTCTGAATATTGCAATCGGCCAGGCCATCATTGAAGCCCGTCAGCGGGGGGAGGTTCCCGATACCTTACGTTTCCTGCGATTTCCGCCGACAGCCCTGGTCGGCCGCCACCAGGCGCTTGGCCAGGAATTAAACCTGGAATATTGCCGGAAAAACGGGATCGGCATCGTCCGCCGTATTACCGGTGGCGGAGCAATTTTCATGGACCCTGGGCTGCTGGGCTGGGAACTGGCGTTCCACCGTCGCACCCTGGGAGTGAAATCGTTACCTGAACTGACGCGTGAAATCTGCCAGGCGGCCGCCGAAGGAATCAGCCGTACCGGGGTCATCGCGAAATTCAGGCCCAGGAACGATATCGAGGTAGATGGCCGTAAGATAAGCGGAACTGGCGGCTTTTTCGACGGAGATACATTGTTTTTCCAGGGTACTGTCCTGGTTGATATGGACCCGCAGACGATGACTTCCGCACTTCGCATCCCCGAGGCCAAGCTGGCCAGGCACAAGCTCGATTCGGCCGCCCAGCGCGTCGTGACCCTGCGCGAACTTCTGGGTGATGAAACACCTGGACTGAAAGCGATCCAGGAATCGCTGACCGGCGCATTCTCAGATCGGTTCAATCTGCAGATGATACCCGGCGAACTCACTGATGCAGAACGGCTGAACGCACAGGAACTGCTCAGGGAGGAAATCGGAACCGAGGAATTTGTCCACCAGATCGAGGAACCGCCTGCCGCCAGGGGTAACCTGGCCGGTGTCTGCTCAAGCCCAGGAGGATCGATCAAAACGTACCTGCGCCTGGAAGGACCGGCGCAAAACCGAATCCGGGCCGCGCTGGTCACCGGTGATTTCTTCGTAACACCGCCAAGGCTGATCTACGACCTGGAATCACGGCTTCGCGGAGTCTGCCTGGATGACGTGGCCAGTGTCGTCAGCGAATTTTTCGAGCAGTCAGAATTCGAGGTGTTGTCGGTATCTCCTGATGATTTCATCGCGTCCATCGAAGACGCAGTGGCCAGCGAATGAACCTGGTCAACGTCATTCAACACACGTCGGCGGATTATCTCGGGCTGATGGAAGACCATCTGGAGGGCCGGCGGATTCGTTTCAGGTATTTCCGGCCGTTCACAGAGCAGGGCACGGTACCGCAGGCGACCGATGTCTGCGATGCACTGTTCCTTATGGGAGGCGGCCCCTGGGGCACCGCAGGTGACCGGGATGTGCCGACACTGGACGCGGAAATCCGGCTGGTCCGTAACATGCTGGACCAGGGAAAACCTGTTCTGGGCATCGGCCTGGGCGCCCAGGTCCTGGCGATTGCATCGGGAGGTGGTTCAGAACCGGCGCCACTGGAGTTTTCGATCGGGCACGCCCGGCGAATTGACAACGGCGCGCTGGGTGGATTCATGCCTGAAACGTTTCCGCAGGTGAACTATATGCGCGATCGTCCCGTTCTGCCGGGCATGGCCCGGGTACTGGCGCAAGACGATACCGGCCGGCCCTGCGTGTTCCAGGTGGGAGAGAACGCATTGGGTTTTACCGGCCATCCCGGCTTCAAGACAGCGATGGCCGAAGACCTGATCATGGAGTTTGAGGAGTCGCCTGAAGACCCCGCGCCACAGCTGGAACAAATGCAGCGCATGTCGAAAGATATCGAGGACGCGCTGGTCCCCATAATGACCGGGATCATCAAGATTACCGGTTTAATGCAAACCCGGCATCGCATACCGCTAGAATTGAAAGGCTGAGCCGCAGCAAACTCTTGTCGTCGCGCGCAGCCACCCGCCGGCTCCAGCCGGTAGCAGGGAAGCGAAACTCTATATTCTGGATTAATAAATTAGATTAACGTAATATTATCCGTTCACGAATCAAGCAGGATCCGAACAATGGCAGAAAAACTCATCATCGTGATGGCCAACACCGACACCCGAAACGGCGAGGAACTCGGCGCACCCATTTTCCAGGCAACCGTGGCGGCGGCCATGGAATATGAAGTCGACGTGATTTGCACGGCAACTTCCGGTCGCCTGATGAAGAAAGGCGTGGCCGAAAAACTATTCGTCAAGGAAGGTTCTCCCAAATCCGTCTATGATTTCATTAAGGACGCGCATGAAGCCGGGGCAAAGTTCTATTGCTGTTCGCCCAACCTGGATCTGTTCGACATGACCACCGACGACCTGATCCCGGAATGCGAAGGAATCGTAGGCGGCGCGCACCTGATCGAAGAGGTCATGGAAGAAGACTGCAAGGTTTTAACCTACTGACAACTGTACCGGGAGAACCATGTCGCACGCCCATTCAACCAGAATACAGGAATTCATCGGTGATCCGGTTTCCGACACCCCCGTCGTCGACCGCGACACGTTGGAAGAAATTTTCCAGGACATCCAGGCCGATATCCGGTACGACCACGAACTTAACGGGTGCCTGAATTGCGGTATCTGTACGGCGACCTGCCCAGCCGCACACTATTACGATTTCAGTCCCCGTGAGATTGTCCAGTTGCTTTGGACGGAGAATCTCGAGGGTATTTACGATGCGATGCAGGAAAAAATCTGGGCCTGTGCCCAGTGTTACACCTGTGCTGCACGTTGCCCGTTCGAGAACTCGCCTGGCGGATTGGTCATGCTGATGCGCGAGGCGGCCATCAAGCATGGCATGGAGTCCGCCAAGAACGTGTTGCGGCCGTTCAGCCGGGTGATGCTGAAGCTGATCTCAACAGGCAATCAGCTTTCGCCGGACATGATCAACGCGGATGGCTTCCCCGACTGGGGCCCGAACATCTCCAAGGTCGATGCGCCGTTGAAGGTCCTGCGCCAGGCCATCCCCATGCCCACTCTCAATACAACGGCGACGGCATGGGAGGTCAATCTCACCACATCCGTGGAGCTGTACACCATCTGGGAAGAGACCGGGGTACTGGACCAACTCGAAACCATTGACGAAAACCTCTATGACGTCATCCTCGACATCATGGATGAAAAACGCGAGGACCTTGAGGACTGGGAGGACGAGCAAGATGAGTAATGAAGAACGGTTTACCGGGCATGGGTCCGAGTGGCGTGACTCCAACCTGAGTCCCGATGACGCTCGCACCGCCACGGCCTGGGTGGAACAGGTCATCAACAAGCGGTCGATGGAAGTCAACAAGGATCGTGTCGAAGATGTCCGTGACGCCATGTGGGAGCTCGAAAAAGACGGCGAAATCGTCGTTCACAAAATTGGTGACGAGCATCAGCCCCGGGTGGCCAAGACCATTTATGGATGGGACAAGAAAGTACCCACCACGCAACTCTGGCACCATAAATCCTGTGGCCAGTGCGGAAACATTCCCGGGTATCCGGCATCCCTGTTGTGGCTGATGAACGAGATGGACATCAAGTACCTGGATGAAACCGACCAGACCTCCTGCACGGCCTGGAATTATCACGGATCGGGTATCGGCAACATCGAGAGCCTCGCGGCCGTGTTCCTGCGCAATTTCCACCAGGCTTACGTATCTGCCCGCGCACAGGGCCTGCCCGACGGGTATTTCTACCCGCTGGTGCACTGCGGCACCTCTTTCGGAAATTACAAGGAAGTAAGGGCCTACCTGCTGCACTCTGCTGAGTTGCGTGAGAAAGTAAAGAAAATTCTCGCCAAGCTGGGACGACTGGTCGACGGCAAGCTGCTGATCCCGGAGGAAATCGTCCATTATTCCGAATGGGTTCACATGATGCGCGACGATATCGCGCAGCGTCAGACCATCGACGTCAGCAACATCCGCGCCACCATTCACCCGGCCTGTCACGTCTACAAGATGGTGCCCCAGGATGCGATCTACGACGACAACATCCTTGGCGGCAATCGCGTGGCGGTTTCAACCGGCATCATGGAATCGCTGGGCACCCAGGTCATCGATTACTCGACCTGGTATGACTGTTGTGGCTTCGGATTCCGGCACATTATTTCGGAACGGGAATTCACCCGCTCCTTCGCGCTGGACCGCAAGATCAAGGTCGCGGTCGAGGAGGCCCAGGCGGACGTCATGATCGGCCATGACACAGGCTGTATCACCACGCTGGACAAGAACCAGTGGATCGGCAAGGCCGCCGGCAAGGATTACAGCCTGCCGGTGATCGCCGATGTTCAGTTCGCCGCGCTGGCGTGCGGCGCGCACCCTTACAAGATCGTGCAATCCCACTGGCATGCATCGGCTACCGAATCGCTGATGGAAAAGATGGGTATTGACTGGCAGGCCAAGAAGGCGGAGTTCGAGGCCTACCTGAAACAAGTCGAGGCAGGCAATTACGACAGCCTCTATGATCCGCGCCTGGCCATTACCTCAGGGCCCGGGTATGAACCGGTTAAACAAATCGCCAACACAGAACAGAGCTGAATATCATGTCAAAACCAATCCTGATCGTAGGGGGCGGACCGGCAGGTCTGGCCGCTGCACACTCACTGGCCACCTTTGGGCAGGCCTGCGTCCTGGTTGAAAAAGAAGATCGATTGGGCGGTGCGCCCATCCTTGAAGGCTATGCCAAGCTGGTGCCTTCCGGCGAATGGGCCAAGGACGCCATCGGCGGCATGGTTGACCGCGCCGCGGGGCACGAGTTGGTCGAGGTCAAGACCGAAACCACGGTGACGTCGTTTTCCGGCGAGGCGGGCAGCTTCACAGCCGGCTTGTCCAACGGGGAATCCGTGGACGTTTCCGCGGCCATCCTGTGCACGGGCTTCACCCACTTCGATTCGGCCAACAAGCCGGAGTGGGGATTCGGCACCTACCCGGATGTCGTTACAACCTCCCAGGTTGAACAGATGATCTCATCGGGCAACGGGGTTCGCTGCCCGTCCGATGGTCGCAAACCGAATCGTGTCGCCATTCTGCTATGCGTGGGCTCGCGTGACCGGCAAATTGGCCGGGAATGGTGCTCCAAGATCTGCTGCACGGTCTCGGCCAACATGGCCATGGAGATTCGCGAAGAGTTGCCTGACTGCCACGTCTATATTTACTACATGGACATCCGTACCTATGGCCTCTATGAAACCAAGTACTACTGGAAGAGCCAGGAAGAATTCAAGGTCAAGTACATCAAGGCGCGTATCGCCGAAGTGACTTCGGACGGTGAAAAACTGATCGTCAAGGGCGAAGACACCCTGGTGAAACGGCCGATCACGATTCCTTTCGACATGGTCGTTCACGCGATCGGGATGGATCCCAACGTAGACAACCCGGGCCTGTCCGACGTGTTCGGCGTCGACCTGGAGCCGCACGGCTACCTGGACAAGGCCAACAGCTACAGTGCATCGGGCCTGACCAACAAGAGCGGCGTGTTCGTGGCCGGCAGCGCCACCGGACCGGAAACGATCGATGATTCCATCGCCCAGGGTAAAGCCGCGGCCATGGCCGTTCTCGAGCAGCGGCAACTTGCTGCACGCCTGGTCAGTTAAACGATGGTATCCCTGTTCCGTTCACTTCAACCCAGCAAGCCGGCCGAGATCGAGCGGCCGAGGCTGGATTTGAGTGGCCCCTTGCTGACCCACGCGTTGGAAACCGTGGTGCAGGGCACCGAGGAGCAGGGTGGAATCGAGTACTGGACCGATGCACTGAAGCTGAAAAGCCGGATGTTCCAGCAGGCTCTCGGAGAAGGTCATCCGGGTGATTTACCACTGGAAACCTTCAAGGGCCTGTGCGCCTTCATGGCCAGCGTCCGGCGCCGGATCGGTCCACACCTGGAGCAACCGTCCTGGGATGAACTGGTGGCGGCTATCGTAGAGCTGCTCGACGGTGTAAAAGACACATCCACAACGGACCAGCGTTTGGCCGCATTTTGTGCCCGTTTTCCGCAGGACTCGAAGCACCGCTGGGTGCGCGACCTGGCCGCGGAAATCCTGCATAACGTAGACCCTGAGCGCTACCCGCTGATGCTTCGCTGGGTCTGGGACCGCAAGGCCAATACCGGGGTCATCCGGGAAATCTGGTTCGACGAGGAAGTGGACAACATCACGATCGGCGTAGGCGACGGTTATGCGACCTACCTGATGTTGCGCGAAGAACTGAGCCAGTTCCTGAGTGACAATGGCGTATTCCGTGACGTTATCTGGTACGTGGACCTGCTCTGCGCCAAGATCTACGCGGACTATATCGCCGCCCAGGGCGGCGTCTATCTTCGGGCCGACTTTTCTGCGCCCGGCGACCCCATGGAACATACCCGCAGGCTGCTGGGACTGGACGGCGTCAAAGCCGGCAGCGGCCGCACACGTTTGAAAGCCATCACTGGAGAGGCTTTCGTGATTGACGACAAGAACTTGCTGGATTGAACAATGCCCATTCATGAAAAATCCCTGATCCGCCCCGAGAACCTCAAGGTGCAGGAAAATATCGAAGTCGAAGGCATCGATGTATCCGGACACTGGAGTACCTTTATCGAAAGCAGGGTAGTCACCGACTACAACGAAGCACTGGAAGAGGAAATCGCTGCACTTCCCGGAGGTGAATTTATTCACCGCTGTTGGCAGTGCGGTTCCTGCACCAACTCGTGCACGGTGAATGCGCTCGATGCCGATTTTAATCCCCGCTACTGGATCTACCTGA
>CAJIAU010000275.1_pt1 | contig 28386 bp, 21 predicted proteins | sample 9199171 | NCBI WGS metagenome assembly CAJIAU01 (sample SAMEA7708280, study PRJEB35096) | sediment metagenome | biome: marine neritic benthic zone biome [ENVO:01000025]; feature: sediment [ENVO:00002007]; material: shallow marine sediment [ENVO:03000034] sea grass bed [ENVO_01000059] ...
CTCGGGCCGCGGCCTGGTTGTACCAGAATCCAATGGCGCCGAAGCAGCTTTGTCAAAAGGGGACTTACTGTACGCGGCTGACAGCCTGCTGTCGGTCGTTTCCTGGCTGGACGGCCGTACAAAACTCGGAGAGGTCAACGCGGGCAGTAACGTCATATCCATGCAACGCAGAGACCTGCGGGACGTCTATGGCCAGCAACAGGCCCGCAGGGCGCTGGAAGTTGCAGCCGCCGGCTCGCATAACCTCCTGTTGACGGGGCCGCCCGGTACCGGCAAGACCATGCTGGCTTCGCGCTTGCCAAGCATCCTGCCGCCAATGAGCGAAAAGGAAGCCCTCGACACGGCGGCAGTCGCATCGGTCAGCCAGAGAGGGCTGGACATCGGCCGCTGGCGGACCCGAAGTTTCCGCGCTCCGCACCACACGGCCAGTTGCGCAGCCCTGGTCGGTGGAGGCGCACGGCCACGCCCCGGGGAAATTTCGCTGGCGCATCACGGCGTACTTTTTCTCGACGAACTCCCGGAGTTCAACCGCAATGTGCTCGAGGTACTCAGGGAGCCGATGGAATCCGGCCGCGTAACGATTTCCCGGGCTGGCTGCTATGCTGAATTTCCAGCCAGGTTCCAGCTGGTGGCGGCGATGAATCCCTGCCCCTGCGGCTATGCCGGAGACACCAGTGGGCGTTGCATGTGCACCTCGGACCAGGTGCAACGCTACCGCGGCAAGATCTCTGGCCCGTTACTCGACCGGATCGACCTGCACATTGAAATGATGAAACCTGCCGGAATGCTCAAGCGGCAGAAAAGCGAAACGCCGGAAAGCAGTTCAGATGTCCGCAAGCGGGTCATCTCCGCGCGCAAACTCCAGTTGCAGCGCGCCGGTATTCCGAACGCCCAACTGGGAAGCGCCGGCGTCAGGCAATTCTGCGGGCTGAGTGATAAAGACCGTGATTTCCTTGAGCAGGCCGTCGAATTGACCGGGCTTTCTCCGCGTGCCTGTCACCGCATCCTGAAGGTCTCACGCACCATTGCCGACCTGCAAGGCGAAGATCACATCTGCCTGGACCACCTGGCAGAGGCGCTGTCTTACCGGGGTATCGACAGCGAACAGGTGCAGAACTGACGGATTTTGGCCGGATAAATGATGGCTGAAAATGTGCCTATGATCCTCTAAGATGATCGGTCATGAAACATCGGTCACTGGTCATCTTACTGGCGTTCGGCATTCTGCTTTCTCCAGGGGTGCAGGCACAGGAGGGCGCCTGGCTGCCGGTCGAGCCCATGCCTACTGCACGGGAGAGCGTCGCCGCCTGCACCGTGGACGGAAAAATTTATGCCATTGGCGGATTTCCGGGCAGGTCTGCCAAGGGGACTATAACGAACGAGCGCTACGACCCGGAGACTGACTCCTGGACCGGGGTGGCGTCAATGCCGACTGGCCGCCGCATGCCCGTGACCGGCGTGGTCGACGGCAAGTGCTACGTGATCGGGGGGCGAATAGACGACACCGGTACGCCGCTGGACACCGTGGAGGCCTACGACCCGAAGACTGACTCCTGGACCACGCACGCACCGATGCCGACTCCGCGCTTTGCCCACGCAGCGGCGGTTGTCGACGGCATCATTTATGTGATCGGCGGAACCGACGGCGGTCAAGTCTTCAGGCTCGTCGAGGCCTACAATCCGGCAACCAATTCCTGGACCACGCTGACCCCAATGCCGGTGGCCCGGGCACTGCACGGCGCGGCGGCGGCCAACGGCAAAATTCACGTGATGGGCGGCACGATCGATGGGGTGAGTACATATACCAGCATGGATATTTACGACCCGGCCTCCAATAGCTGGTCTGCCGGGCCGGATATGCCGCTGGGCAAACTCAGTCTATCCGCTGCGACGCTGGACAACCGGATATACGCCATCGGCGGTGCGGATAATTTATTGCGTTCGCTGGAGCACGTTGCCGCGTTCGATCTCGACTCCCGAACCTGGGCCGAGGTGGCGCCGTTGAACACCCGCCGCGTGCGTTTCGCAAGCGCGGTCGCCGGCAACTGGATCTACGCCATTGGTGGGACAGTCACTTTCGGCGGGATCAAGCATGTCGGCATGGACCTGGTCGAGCGTTATTCCTACATTGCGGTGAGCGACACCTTCGGTATCAATGCCGGAATCTCGGACGCCTGGTTCAATCCGCTCACCAACGGACAGGGCTTCATCATCAACGTCTTTCCCGAGCTCGGGCAGATGTTCGTCAGTTGGTTCACGTTTGACATCGAACGTCCAGCGGATGACGTCGAAGCCATCATCGGTGACCCGGGGCATCGCTGGTTGACAGCCCAGGGGCCGTACGAGGGCGACAAGGCGGAGCTGACGATCTATCAGTCTGCAGGCGGCGTGTTCAACGCGGTTCCGCCGACGCCGGTCACCGACGCCGCCGGCGAAGGCACCATGACCATCGAATTCGCGGACTGCAACACCGCGCTCCTGAGCTACGAGCTCACCGCCCCTGGCCTCACCGGAGAAGTCCCGATACAGCGGATCGTGAAGGACAACGTTGCACTGTGCGAGACCCTGAATTCACCCTGACTGAACTCTATTCAGGTGCGCCGCCAGAAGAGACTTTGTTGGTATGATCAAGCGTTGAAATCATGTCGCGACACAAACCCACAATCTCAGTAATCCTGCCGGTTTACAACGGCGCTGAATATCTCGAGTCCTGTGTCATGAGCATATTGAACCAGGACTTTGAGGATTTTGAACTTTTGATATGTGACGACGGATCCAGTGACGAAACACCTGCAATAGTTCGTGAATTCGAGCAAAGGGATTCACGTGTCCGGGCTACTTACCTGGCAACCAACAAAGGGATTTCTTACGCGCTGAACCGCTTGATCGATTCGGCTCGCGGTGAATTCCTTGCTCGCATGGATGCAGATGACATTGCGATGCCAAACCGGTTGTCTGTTCAACTCACGGAATTTCCTGAACATGATGAGCCAGTGGTCTCATTTGCTGCACTTGAGCGGATTGATGAAAACGGCAACAGAAAGGGATTTCGCACCCCGCCCAATAACGATTTCTGTTTCCACCTGAGGTTTGAAAATCCGTTCATTCACCCGCTGTTGTTCACTCGGACTCGGTTGATCAGGTCATTCAGGTACCGGAAAGTCCCCTATGCTGAAGACTATGAGCTGTTGGTGCGGATGGCTAAAGCAGGCGTGAATTTTCATGTTTCAAAACATGTTCTGTTGGCCCACAGAACGGTCAGAAACAAGGTAAAAAACCCACGGAAAATCTACCTTCAAATGATCAGCAGAATGCGGATAAGGCAATTTTTGCGAAGGGGAGCAGCAACTTCGAATCTTGTCGACCCTGAAGAATTCTACAATCGGTTCGATTTTCAGAAATTCATGAACAAATGGCCGGTGTATTTATCTTGCGTGGGGAAGTCCGGACGTTCGAGGCAAGGTAAGCTGATGCTCTTGATGAACTACACCAGGCTAGACCCGCTGGTAAGAGCCGAAGTCAGGAACATGGTTCGCTATTCTGTGTCCAGGAGGTTCCGCTAGAGGGCAATGACCCGCTTCACTCGAATTAGAGTTGTACCCACGTATCCGGCAGGAGATCGCTGGTGTCATGATTCGCCCCTCGGAACCAGTCACGCGGAGCGATCACGATCTTACCTGGATCATTGCACAGCCACGCGCCCCACCAACTGAAGGAACTGTTCGCAATGATATGATGCCGGCACATGCTGATCAGGCTCAGATCAGCGTAATCCTGGTTATCGTCGTTGATGCTCACGAATGTCGTCTGGAAACCGGAATCAAAGTTCTCTTTCGCCCAGGCCTTATCATCCGAAAATACAAAAAAATTCGGCGAGTCGACAGTATTGGAGATTTGTTCAACAGCACGGCTGTAGTAGTCAGGCCCACAGAGCCCGTGATATGCGCGGGCGATCGGATTTGACACGTAGTCTCCCCGCCGAATGTGAACGCTGACCGCCCTGGAACTCGTAATACGCCTGACCATTTCCAGGTTATTGCCTTCGAGTGGTTGCCGGGGCACTAATTCACGGCGCAACTCGGATTCCACAGCCAGAAAATACTTCTCACTTTGCCAGTTTCCTGCCAGATAGACGTTATCCGGAGCGTCAAGGACAGCCGGGTCAAAGTGAAAATGCCTTTCCCGTAACCGGGGACGCTCATGATATGGACGCAGATACCGCCATGGACGTGTTAGGAGGATCCGCCGCTCCTCCTGCAAAGTCGCAACCGATGCAGCGATCCTGTAGTGATGGAGCCTGAATGTGCGGGATCGACCCGGGTGGTTGAAACCTTGAATCACCAGCTTCAACGACGTTCCGTGACGAACAGCAAGGGCGCGTCCAGCGGCGTACTGGAATAGTTGATTTCCCAAACCACCCTGCAATTGAACCAGAATCATGAATCAGGTTGCCATCGCCCGCCCGGTTCAGGGATTCGACCAGTCCCCGTCCACCACCCTTGCCGGCCGGGGACCGCTTGGCGTGACCACGTAATGGGGGGTTCCCACTGCCGTAAGCGCTGACCGGACCAGGGAGAACCCGATGTTGAAATCCAGCCTGGGCGAGTAAACCATGCTGGTCACGAGACCCGTTTCCCTGCCCTCTTCATCAAGTACCGGGAACGTGCTGCGGGGCGGATCAACAGGTGCGCCTTCAATCGCCAGGCGAACCAGCTTTCTGGCCGGGCCGTTGGCGGCAATCTTCTCGAGTGCTTTTCGCGCCAGGTAATCGGCCGGCTTACCCATACTGAAGAACCGGTCCAGTCCGATCTCGAAGGGATTGTTCTCAAGCGTCATATCGTTGCCATAAGAGAGCAGGCCGGTTTCGATCCGGTCGATCAGGTTTGGCGCGCCTGGTCGAACGCCAAGCTCCTTACCGGCTTCAGCCAGGGCGTCCCACAAATCGACGCCCTGGGCGCTATGCAACAGGTAGATTTCAAAGCCACCCTGACCGCTCCACCCGGTTCGCACGACATACACTTCGATTCCGTTGATCCTGCTCTGAATGAACCGGAAGAAACCCAGGTCCCTGATACCCTGGCCCAGGACGCGGCTCATCAGCTCTTCGGCTTTCGGTCCCTGCACCGACAGCGGGAAAACGCCGGGATCGAACACTTCCACCTGCCATCCCTTTGCCTGCGCCAATCCCTTGGCCCACAACAACGCGTCCGAATCGGCGAGTGACAACCAGTACCGGTCTGGCTCCAGGCACAGGATGATCGGATCATTGACTATTCCGCCGTGTTCATCCACCAGCGGGGCATAAATGCACTGGCCCGGAACGCATGCACTCACGTCGCGAGGGGTCATCCATTCCACCAGCCCGAGCGCGTCCCGCCCGCGCACCTCAACCTGCACCTGGCAGGCCACGTCCCACATCTGGACGTGCCCCCTGAGGTGCCAATAGTCTTCTTCCAGAGATTCGTAAACCGTGGGCAGCACCACGTGATTATAGACTGACACGCTGCGTGCGCCGGGCAGTGAACGGTTCTCGAACGGCGAGGCGCGAAGTCGCCGCACGAAAGAAAGTTGATGTGCATTCATGCTAAGTTGCTCCTCTGCCGAGGAAGCCATGATATCAATGCCGGAGTATGTTCAGGCAATGCCTACTGAAAATTTGATAAGAGAGGGTTGAATCAGCATGTCCCTGCAAAACTACCGGGCGCTGGAATCACGGAATTTGCTGAACGACGTTCCTCTCAGCCCGTTGTCGTTTCTGCAACGCACGGCCGATGTGTACCCAGGCCGTATGGCAGTCATCTACGGCTCACGTCGCTATACCTGGCAGGAATTCAGTCAACGGACCAGGCGCCTTGCGGGGGCGCTGGACGCGGCGGGCATCGGCAAGGGCGACACCGTTTCGGTGATCGCCGCGAATACACCCGAACTGCTCGAAGCGCACTTTGGTGTACCGATGTCAGGCGCGGTTCTGAACGCCATCAACATCCGCCTCGATAGCGGCACGATTCGTTACATCCTGCAGCATTCCGACTGCAAACTGCTGTTGGTTGACACCGAATTCGTTCCGGTTATCGAGCAGGCCCTTGCAGAATCAAAACAGCGGCCGGTCATCATCGAGATCGAGGATGCGGAAGCCGAACCCGCCCTGCCACCGACCGGAAGCTTCGATCTGTATGAAAGCTGGGTGGAAGAGGCAGAAGAATATTCAGGCAACACGCTGCCGGATACCGAGTACGACGCGATCACGCTGAACTACACATCGGGCACCAGCGGCCGGCCAAAGGGTGTGGTCTATCACCACCGCGGCGCCTACCTGATGGCCTCGGGGACGGTGGCGGCCTGGCAGCTGCCGCTACACCCCCGCTACTTGTACACCGTGCCCATGTTTCACTGCAACGGCTGGTGTCATGCCTGGGCCATGACCCTGATGGCCGCGACCTTCATCTGCCACCGGAAAGTCACCGCGCAGAGCGTTTTCTCTGCCATTCGCGAGCATGACATTACCCACTTCGGCGCGGCGCCGATCGTCCTGGCCATGCTCGCCCAGGAGGCGGATGGAAAAGCCTTCGACGGTGCTCAAAAGATACAGGTGCTGACCGCCGGTGCGCCGCCGCCCAGCAGTGTGCTCGAGCGGGTGCAGAACCTTGGGTTCGAAGTCACGCACGTTTATGGATTAACTGAATCGTTCGGGCACGTGGTGTGGTGCGACTGGCAGCAGCAATGGCAAAACCTGGATGCCGCGGGTCAGGCGGAAATGAAGGCAAGACAGGGCGTGCGTTTTCCGATGATGGAAGCGGTCAGCGTGATCGACCGGGACAGCGGCGAGCCGGTGCCGGCAGACGGCAAATCATTAGGCGAGGTGGCGCTGCGTGGCAATACCCTGTTGCTGGGATATTACAAGGATCCTAAGGCCACCAACGAGGCCTTCGAGGGCGGCTGGTTCCACACCGGCGACCTGGGTGTCATCCATCCCGACGGCTACCTGGAAATACGGGATCGCCTGAAAGACGTGATCATATCCGGTGGTGAAAATATCTCGTCAGTGGAAGTCGAGTCAGTGCTTTTCAGTCATCCTTCGGTGGCGGCTGCGGCGGTGGTGGCCATGCCCCATTCGAAATGGGGAGAGGCGCCCTGCGCCTTCGTCGAGCTGCACGACGGGGAACAGCCCGGTGAGGAAGACATCATCGCTTTTTGCCGCCAGCGGCTGGCTGGATTCAAGTGCCCCAAAAAAGTCGTGTTCCAGCAGCTTCCCAAAACCGCGACCGGCAAAATCCAGAAATTCCAGTTGCGCGAACAGGTCAGAGCGCAGGGACACCAGCTATGAACCTTTTGAAATCACACGACTGGTCGCTCCCTGTACCGATCGCCTACGGTCCGGGCCGGTTGGCGGAAATCGCCGGGCATTGCCTACGTGCCGGCATATCCCGGCCACTGATCGTTACGGATCGTGGCAGCCGGGACCTGCCGTTCATCGGTGACACCCTGGCCCATCTCAGGGGTGGCGGACTGGATCCGGCGGTGCATGCGGACATATCGCCGAATCCCCGGGACGACGAGGTTGCCGCAGGCGTCGACATCTATCGTAGCGGCGGGCATGACGGCATCCTCGCGATCGGCGGCGGCAGCGGGATGGACGGGGCCAAGGCGATCTGCCTGCTTGCCAACAACGACCTGGACCTGTGGGACTTCGACTACGACAAGACCCCGGCGGACATGCGCGAACAGCCGCCCTTTCCTCCCCTGTTCTGTGTTCCCACCACGGCAGGGACCGGGGCGGAAACGGAAAGCACCGGGATGATTACCGACACCGGGCGCATGATGAAGCTGTGTGTCTGGCACCCGGAACTCAAACCTCGTCTCGCCCTGCTCGATCCCCAGATCACCCTGGGCCTGCCACCAAACCTGACCGCCTGGACTGGCTGTGACGCCCTGGTCCATGCCATCGAAGCCTTCTGCGTTCCTGACTTTCACCCGATCTGCGACGGCATTGCGCTGGAAGCGATGGGATTGATCAACACCTGGCTGCAAACGGCAGTGAACGAACCGGACAACATAGAGGCCCGCGGCGGCATGCAGGTCGGAGCCTGCCTTGCGGGCATCGCTTTTCTCAAGGGTCTCGGGCTGGTGCACGCCATCAGTCACATGGTCGGGGCGGATCACGACACACATCATGGCCTGACCAACGCGGTGGTTCTGCCCGCGGTACTGCGCTTCAACGCGTCTCATATCGAGGACAAGGTACCGGCGATGACCTCGGCGCTAGGGCTGGGTGATTGCGGATTTGAAGGGCTCTACCGCGCCATTTGTGATTTGCTGGATAAGCTGGATATTCCCATGACACTGGCAGACATCGGCGTGCCGCACGACAGCGCCCCGGCACTGGCGGAAAAAGCGAAACTCGACGCGGCTGCCGCAGCCAATCCACGCCCCGTCACCACCGACGAGATCCGGGCTGTCATCGAGTTTGCCCTGACCAGGGGGCGCTAGCGCATGAGTCCATTCCTGGTCGGCATGATCATCAGCATCCTCGTGTATCTCGGGGTCGGCTGGTATGCGGGACGGAAAGTCAAGCACCTGGACGATTACTACGTAGCGGGTCGCAATGCGCCGACCTTGCTGATCGTGGGAACCCTGGTCGCCAGTTTCATGAGCACCAACGCATTCATGGGCGAGGTCGGCATGTCCTACAGCGGTCATGCGCCCCTGATAGTGATCATGACAGGCGTGAACTGCATGGGCTATATACTCGGTGCACTGTTTTTCGGCCGTTACCTGAGGCGCAGCCGTGCACTGACCGTTCCAGAATTCTTCGGCCGGCGTTTCCAGAGCCGGCGCCTGCAGTCATTTGCAGGCCTGACCATCGTCGTCGGGCTGACCGGGTACCTGCTGGCGGTGACCTGGGGTGTGTCGCTGATCATCACCGAAGTCAGTGGCGTCTCGTATACCACTGCCATTTTTCTCACCTGGTTCGGATACACCGGGTTCACGCTGTACTCCGGCTCACGCGGAGTGATCCTTACCGACACGATCATGTTCCTGCTGTTCACCAGCGTCGCCATGGTAGCCTTGTACTACATCGTACAGTCGGGGGGCGGGTGGTTTGCAGCCGTCGAGCAACTGGCGGTATATGATGACAAGCCCGGTATCATTTCCTGGCATGGGCTGGTCGGGCCGGACACAAACTGGCTGACCCCCGTCGACGGCCTGGTCTGGGCGCTGATCCTGGGCGTCGCGTGGGGTGTGGTCGTCGCAGTCAGCCCGTGGCAGACCAGCCGCTACCTGATGGCGCGCAGCGAGCACGTCGTTGTCCGTTCTGCCTGTGGCGCCGCCATCGCCATGTTCCTGCTGTACCTGGTGACCAACTTTGGTGCGGCTGCCGTCAATCTCAGCAAGCCCGATATCGATCCGCCCGAAAGCACGATGATCTGGGTGGCAGTCAACCTGATGCCGACCGTGGCCGGCGCGGTGCTGGTTTCCGGGATCCTGGCTGCAGGTCTCTCTTCAGCATCGACCTTCCTGTCGCTGGTTGGATTCAGCGCGAGCAACGACGTATTCGGGCATTCCGGCGATCCGCCACGACTGCTTCGCACCACGCGCTACACGATGCTCGGGATCGGGCTCGTCGTCATTGTGCTGAGCCTGGTGGTGCCCAGAAACATATTTTGGATCACTTACTTTGCCGGTCCGGTCTTTGCATCTTCCTGGGGAGCCGTCGCGTTCATGAGCATCTGGAGCAAAAGCATTACCGAGGCCGGGGCGTTCTGGGGAATGGTGGCCGGATTCCTGGGAAACATTGCCACCAACCTGCTGACCCTGCTGACTGACATCGATCTGCCCGTTTACCTGGACCCGATCCTGGTCGGTGCGGCCATCAGCCTGGTCACGGTCATTATCGTTTCACGCAGCGGTGAAGTCAGTGCGGAAGAACACGCGTTCCGCAAACGACTCCACCAAATGCCCACACGGGAAAAGGACCCGGCCGAACTGGCAAGCACCCTGCGTTGGCCAAAACTGATGATGGCCGTGGGGATTGTGATGATGTTCGTGCTGGTGACCTACTATGCCCGGCCTTACCGGGCAGCGGCGCCGGCGCCTGGCGCCGGAGAAATGGTACTCGCCGTCGGCTACGGCCTGGTCATGCTGCTGGGAGGGATGTTCGTGTGGCGGAAGATCCGGCAGTTCTCCGGCGACCGTTTAAATAGAACACAGCAGTGATTCACTCGCTGACTCCCAGGCCAGTGCAAACTCAAGGACTTTCCTGTCGCCACCCTTGCGGCCGATGAACTGGATACCCATCGGCCTGCCACTTTCATCGAATCCTGCCGGCAGACTGATCACCGGGAATCCCGCAAGACTGGCGCCGATACTGACCTCCAGCCAGCGATGGTAGGTATCCATGGGCCGGCCACCCACCGAACTGGGCCAATGAACCTTGGCGTCAAACGGAAAAACCTGTGCGGCCGGCAGTGCGAGCAGGTCACGGGAACCCAGCAATTCGTCCAGCGCAGTTCTCCATTCCCGTCGCGTCGCCTCGGCCTCCGCCAGACGGACCGGCGGAACATTCAGCCCCTGCTCGATCTCCCAGCGCCATTCCGGTTTCATCATCGCCCTTTTTCCGGGATCTTCATACAGCTCCTCGCCAGGGTGCAAGCCGAACGGGCGAAGTGTCAGCCAGCACCTCCACAGCCGGCCCATTTCAAATTGAGGGATACAGTCCTCAACCATCCCTCCCTGGGTTGTTACGCGGGCGAGCGTGCGTTCGCACAGGTCAATGACACCCCGCTCCGTGGCCAGGTAGCCTTCAAAGTCACCCATCCACGCGATTTGAAATTCATGCACTGCGCGGCGACGGAATGACTCGATTGCCGGCCGACTCCCGTGATTCGTGCCTGCGCTGCCTGTTATCGTCAGGAAAAGCTGAATCGTATCCTCCGCGGTCCGGCCCATGGGTCCGCAGTCCGCCAAGCCGGGGTCCGGGTGGTTTTCAAGCTTTACCGACGGCACGAGGCCATGACTGGGGCGAAAACCAACGATATTGTTGAAGGCGGCAGGGGTGCGCAAAGAGCCCATCATGTCGCTGCCGTCGGCCACCGGCAGCATACGGCTTGCCAGTGCGCAGGCCGCCCCACCGCTGCTGCCGCCGGCGGTCAGGCCGGGATCAAAGGCGTTTACAGTGGTGCCAAAAACGGCGTTATAGGTCTGCCCGCCCAGCCCCCATTCCGGCGTATTGGTCTTGCCAATGAAAATCGCACCGGCTTTTCTGATCAGGGCCACGTAGGGATCATCGCTGTCTGCCACCAGGCCTGCGAAAATTTCCGATCCGTAACTGGTCGGCAATCCCTTGACGTTGGCCAGATCCTTAACTGCGTGCGGCATGCCGTGCATCCAACCACGGTATCGCCCCGCTCCGAGCTCTTCATCCGCACGGCGTGCTTCTGCCATGCATTCCTCCGCGGAGCGCAAACTGACCAATGCATTGTAGACGGGGTTCAACCGGGCGATCCGTTCCAGGTAGGCCCGCATGACGTCAGTGCAGGTAACCGCGCGATCCTTTATGGCGATGGAAAGCCTTGACGCGCTGAGCCGGGTCAGGTCCGTGGCGGGGCTGTTCGCTGGCGAAGGAGGCATGAATCCGGGCGCGAAAACCCGTAAGGTATCATGCCGGAGACAGTGGGAGAACACGGCGCCGGTGAAAAGCGAAAATCTGTTCAGTCATTTCGAAACGCAGTTCGAGCGCGGCGGCACGGCGGAGTTGTTACGTACCGGCGATGGGCAAAACCTCAGCTGGGCTGCTATAGATCAACACTCGGCACAAATGGCCGGCGCCCTGCGTGACGCTGGCGCCATGCCGGGTGACCGCGTTTCGGTCCAGGTGCAGAAATCTCCGGACAACCTGTGCCTGTATCTCGCCTGCCTGCGCGCCGGCCTCGTGTACCACCCGCTTAACATGGCTTATACCGCGGCGGAACTGGACTACTTTCTGGAAAATGCCGAGCCGCGTATCGTACTTTGTGATACTGCGCGGGAGAAGGAAGTCACCCCAATTGCAGGCAAGGTCGGAGCCCACCTGATGACGCTGGGCCAGGACGGCAGCGGCAGCCTGAACGATGCCGCAGCGGGTGCACCCCGCCAGTTCGACACGGTGCCACGCGCCGCCGATGAGATGGCGGCACTGCTGTATTCCTCGGGCACTACCGGCGTGCCGAAAGGCATCATGCTCACGCACCGCAATCTGCTCAGCAATGGCGAGACACTGGTCGAAGCCTGGGGATTTACAGCCGATGACCGATTATTGCACACCTTGCCGATTTTTCACGTGCACGGCTTGTTCGTGGCGCTGGGTTGCGTATTGCTGTCGGGCGCGAGCATGTACTGGCTGAACGCCTTTGACGCCAGTGCGGTCGTGCGAGCGCTGCCGCAATGCAGCGTGATGATGGGGGTGCCGACCTACTACACCCGTTTGCTGGGTGAAGCGCAGTTCACGTGCGATGTGACCAAGGGCATGCGTCTGTTTATCTCCGGGTCGGCGCCACTGCTGGAAGAGACATTCCATGCTTTCGAAGCACGCACGGGGCACCGCATCCTGGAGCGCTACGGCATGACCGAGACAAACATGAATACCTCTAATCCGCTGGACAAGCTGCGCAAACCGGGCACCGTGGGCCCTCCGCTAGCGGGTGTGGAAGTACGGATCGTGGATGACGCCGGTTCAATCCTGGGCAGTGGTGAAATCGGAAATCTCCAGGTCCGGGGCCCGAATGTTTTCAACAGTTATTGGAAACTACCTGAAAAAACCGCACAGGATTTCACCGCAGACGGCTTTTTCGACACCGGCGACAAGGGCCTGATCGACGAAGACGGATACGTATCGATCGTCGGTCGCGCCAAGGATGTCGTCATCACCGGGGGCCTCAATGTCTATCCCAGGGAAGTGGAACTGTTCCTGGATGAATTGCCCGGGGTGAAAGAGTCGGCAGTTATCGGTGTGCCTCATTCAGACTTTGGCGAAGCGGTCGTGGCGGTCGTGGTTCCCGAACCGGGTACGGTTTTGTTCGAAGCCGGCATCATAGGAGCATGCAAGGGCCAACTGGCGAATTTCAAGGTCCCGAAACGCGTCCTCTTCATGGAACAACTGCCAAGAAACTCCATGGCAAAAGTCCAGAAAAACATGCTGCGGACGACGCACCAGTCACTGTTTTGAAATTCACTGATTTCTGACTGCTGATCGCGCACTCCCATCTTTTGTTGGCATAACGGAAACTCCGCGCCGGATAACGGTCAATCTGATTTCATCTATACTATTTATCGCAGGGGCAGAAAACGATAATCGTCACACTCTATGAATTCCTGGAGATGCAGAGGAGCACAATAATGAATGCAATGCAGAGGGCTTTGGCAATTGGTGGAATTGGTATTTTGGGCGCTGTTGTGGGCTTTTACGGATCAAAGGTCGTCAGCAAGATTGGTTCCCAGACGAAACACTACGGAATCAAACTGGTTCCCCAGGGTGGTGGCGTATTGAAGGTAGACGAAAGCAACCAGTGCGCCAACAACAGGAACCCGCACGAGGGTTGCCTGCTTTTTGAGACGGACAAAGTGGGACAAATCAAGTTTTACCTGCCCGGATCAAAATTCAAATTGAAAAAATGTGAGGGTCCAGGCAGCAAGGCCCAGAACGTGATCACCAAGGTCGAATTGGCCATCAAGGGTCAGGGTGATGATCCTGAAGCTGTGAAAGGTGATTTCAATGGCCCATTTCCCCTGGATGACTGGATCAAGTATGACGCTTTTCCAGCCGTCGAACTGGATGATGGGATCGTTTACGAAGCACCGTGGAACAAGGCTGCTACACAGGTTTTCCTGGATAACCTCAACAGCCATGACGCTGCAGATGGAATAAAATCATTTTGGTACCGCGTAACAGTAACCGCTTGCGAAGAAGACGAAGGAGTTCGTGAAACATGGGTCACGGATCCGCGCGGAGACAATAAGGGCCGGAATTAAACCAGGTAATTGCGCTACAAGGCGTTCATGAGCTACTGCCACGCTGATGAAGCGTGGGCAGGCTGGCTGCATAAATCCCTCGAGTCCTACCGGGTGCCCAAGCGGCTCGTGGGACAAGCGGGGCTGCATGGCATTGTGCCTGAAAAATTGTCACCGATTTTTCGCGACCGGGAAGAACTGTCCTCAGCCACCGACCTGACTACGAAGATCAAGGCCGCGATCGCGGAATCCGATTCACTGCTGGTGGTGTGCTCACCGGCAGCCGCCCGCTCTCGCTGGGTCAGCGAGGAAATCCGCCATTTTCAATCCCTGGGCAAGCGCCGCATTTATTGCGTGATCGTTGACGGCGATCCCCAGTCCACTGATCCGCAACAGGGCTGTTTTCCCGCTGTCCTGCTGGAAAGCGACGACGGGCTGGCACATGAGCCATTGGCTGCAGACGTTCGCAAGTGGGCGGACGGCAAGTCTTTGGCAAAACTCAAGCTCGCGGCCGGAATCCTGGGCGTCAGGCTGGATGAATTGCGCCAACGGGAGCAGCAGCGAAAGCGCAAATTACGGATTCTTGCTGGTGTGGGCATTGTTGCTGCGCTGGCGTTGGTTTTGTTCACACTCCAATCGCGTTTGGCGGAACGGGATGCCCGCCTGGCCCAGGAAGCACAGCAGGTCCTGGCCGAAAACATGCTTGCACAATTTCTGGAACAGTCTGAACGCCTCGGGGATGTCGCTGACCTGGAAACCCGCAAAGCATTTGCGGACGCCCTTTCCAGCTACCTGGCTGATCTGAACCCGACCGACCTGACGTCCGAATCCAGGCGCCAGTTGGGTGTCGCACTGGCCAATCGCGGTGTGATACTCCGGGACGAAGGTCAGTTGGAGCAGTCAATGGAAGTATTCAGAAGCGCCCGGCAGGTACTGCAGTTGCTGGTTGAAGAGTCAGGTGAAGATGAAGAAGCCCTGTTTGAACTCAGCCAGGTGGAATACTGGATCGGCCAAGTACACCTCGATCGCGGTCGAATGGAACAAGCCGGCGAATCATTCAAGGCCTATGCTGACATCAGCAATACCCTTCATGCAAAAGCACCAGATAACGCAGACTGGACCATGGAGGCGGCATATGCCCAGAGCAACCTGGGTAACCTGGAGAGACGCAGGGTCCCTTCAAATCCACAATTGGTGCTCCAGCATTTCAAGTCCGCCCTGGAACTCAATGAAGAGGCAGCCCGCCAGGATCCGAAATATGAACGCGAGTTGGCTGAATCTCACGCTTACCTGGCAGACGCCTGGCTCGGTGTTTGCGACCTGGAACAGACGATGGACCAGAGGTTAAAGAACGTGGAGTTGGCAGCCAGGTATTTCGAGCTGAACCCTGCCAGCAATCTGTTGAAGCAGGATTATGCGTATGCTCTGTCCGGGCTGTCGAGGGTGCAGCAAAAGTCCGGATTGCTGACCCAGGCCGTGGAGAGCCTGAATCAGTCACTGGAATTACAGGCCGAACTGGTCGATGAGGACCCGAGTAACCTGAACAAACGCTGGAACCTGGCGGCAAAATCAATCATTCTGGCCCAATTCATCGACTTTTCCGGAGACAAGGAAAAAGGCTGGGCGATGACTGCCTCATTAGATGCCGACTTGAAAGAGCTGATGGCACTGAGCCCGGATTTGCAGATTGATGACGCCATAGCGTACGGGATGTTCTTGCGAGATTATGCACGCCGCGCTCATGAAAAAGGTGCAACTTCCCTCGCAAAGCTCAAGCTGGATGAATCCATCAACCATCTTCGGGCCATTGCCGACCAACACCCGGATAGCAAGCAAGTGCAATACGAGCTCACCATGTCCTATTTCTTTTATTGGGAGCATCAACAGGGCGTACTTCCCGGAACCTCGGTACGAGACTGGCTGGCCGGCCTGGAAAAGACACTCAACCTGGCCGGGTGTTCAGATCTGGAAATTGCTTCGAGGCAAGCCCTCATCATGACGGTGCCCGACCAGGCCCGAATATACGTTTCCCGCCTCGTAGACAGGGGTTACAGAGAACCCGAATTCATCCAGTTTTGTAACCGGCACCAACTCTGCAAATTGCAGGGTAAATACTGAGAAACCCTATGCACAGACCACACCATGCGCCCTCCGACGGCGAACTCAGGTACGGAGTTGACGAAAACCCGCCTTCAGGCCTGTCCTGGATGCTGGCGGCACAGACCGTCACGCTGATCATTGCAGGCATCGTGCTGACCCCGGCAATCGTGCTGCGCGCGGCCGGCCTCCCGGCCAGCCTCGAGGAAGGCGTGATCTTTTTTGCCCTGCTGATCTGCGGTGTTACCACGATGATCCAGGCGCGCAAGGTCTGGCATTTCGGCTCCGGCTACATTCTGCTGATGGGCACATCCGGCGCCTTCATCGCGGTGGCCATTACGGCTTTGCAACTGGGCGGCATGAAGCTGCTGATGACCCTGATCGTTGTCTCATCGCTGATCGAGTTTTTGCTGGCGCATAAGCTGGTGCTTTTGCGGCGCATCATCACGCCGCTGGTCGGCGGCACGACCATCATGCTGTTGGCGGTGACGGTGATGCCTTATGCGTTCATGCAGTTTCCGCCACTGACCGAGGGCGAGACAGCTTACCAGGCGCCGCTGGTGGCTTTTGTCAGCCTCGCGACAATCCTGGGCTTTTCGTTTTTTGGCTCGAACCGTCTGCGCCTGTGGGCGCCGGTCATTGGAATCGTGGCGGGCACGGTGCTCAGCGCTTTTTTCGGCGACCTCGATCTCACCCGAGTGCGTGAAGCTCAATGGATCGGTATACCCGAAGTTACGTTTCCCGGATTCGACCTTTCGTTTGGTCAGAATTTCTGGGCTCTCCTGCCCGCCTTCGTAATCGTAACCGTAGTCGGCGCGATCGAGACCTTTGGCGACGCCATCGCCATCCAGCATATTTCCAACCGGGAAGAAACACCGGTGGATTTCCGGACCGTGCAGGGCGCTCTCAACGCGGACGGACTCGGCAACCTTTTATCCGGCCTGCTCGGCACATTGCCCAACACCACTTATTCCACCAGTATCTCGGTGGTCGACCTGACTGGCGTGGCAGCCCGCAAAGTCGGTTTTTACTGTGGTGTCCTGGTTTTGCTGCTGGCCTTTTTCCCGAAGGTGTCCGCGGCGATCCTTTCCATTCCAACCCCGGTGGTGGGCAGTTATATCCTCGTACTGATCCTGTTACTGTTCATGCATGGCGTCCGAATGGTGGCCCGGGATGGCCTCACCTATGAGAAGGGGTTCATCGTCGGCATGGGATTCTGGCTTGGAACAGGATTCCAGCAAAAAGCTATCTTTCCCGATGTGATCCCGGAATGGCTGGCGCCCATATTGGGCAACGGGATGACTTCCGGAACGGTGGTTACGCTGATCCTGGTTTCCCTTCTTGGACTGCGCCGCAGCCACCGCAAATCGGTTGAGACACACCTTGCCGAAAGCGCGGTGCCGGAGGTCAAGGACCTGATCAGCCGAGCCCGGGTGAAACATCCGGAATGGCCCAAGACTGCGGTAGACAAGTTGCAGCTGGCGGCCGAAGAAGTCGTCCTGGCACTACTGGAAATGCGGCGGCAGGAAGTCGACTCTTCCACTGACAAGCTCCATGTGGAAATAGTGACCAGTGGAGAATTTGTCGAACTCAGTGTCGGGGTGGCACCGCTGCATCACGACATCAGGGACATGATCGATGCGTCGAAGTCTTCAAAGCCGATGTCGATGAGCAAGCTGCCGTTCCAGATCCTGGGCGACATCGTGGAAGAACTGGAGCACTATCACTATTTTGGGCTCGACTATATTTCCATGACGATCCATTGCTTGGACAAGGAATCGACTAAAACCTGACTCAGCTTCGGTCGTGAAGCACGGCCATTTTCAGTCAGAAATTTCCGTTCATCGCCAAACGATGTTCAACTCGTCGCATCGCGTATAACTTTTTTCTGGTTTGGTGCATCTGTAGATACATGGGTCACCGTTTTGGCTCATGAATATTCCGATTAACACAAAAAAGGTGCTTAACGTGAAAACACTTTCTACTGCTCACACAATCCGTAACTCTGTTATTTCCCTCATTGCCGTTGCCGCGTTTTCTCTCCCGCTCATCACTTCAGCCGCAACCACATCTGACAGCAATGCCAATCGCAGTCTCCTGAACAGCGAATGGCAACCCGAAGTCCAGAACGATGCGGATGCGGTGTACGGGAAACTGAAAGCCCAATCGAGAGAGGTTTGCGGCTCATCCGACCGGCGCATCACGGGTGGGCTCCGAAAGTCCCAAAAAGTTGAACAATGCTATGAAGGGACCCTGACAGCCGCAGTCCAGCGCCTCGATGATCCCGAGGTCACCGAACTTCACTATCAATAACTCTTCATAGTCTCCTTAAGTGCTATCGACAGTCGGGTTCCAACCGGGGCCCGCCTGTTTTTTTCCCTGGAGATACCCCGTTGACCGAGGATTTGATTGCGAGAATAGTCAGGGATGATATGCTTGATGGTGGCAATGACACATCTGCTCAAAACCATCATCGTAGACGACGAGGCTCTCGCACGCCGGGGGCTGAAATTACGCTTGTCCGCAAGGGAAGACGTGGATGTAATCGCCGAGGCCAAAAATGGGCGCGAGGCACTGAAACTCATCTCCGAACACCATCCGGACCTGGTGTTTCTCGATATCCAGATGCCCGGTATCGACGGTTTCGAGGTGTTGCGCAGACTCCCCCCCGAAGACATGCCGATAGTCGTCTTCGTGACCGCTTTCGATGACTATGCCATCAAGGCCTTCGAGGCTAATGCGCTGGACTATATCCTCAAGCCCATCGAAGACGAAAGGCTCTCCGAGGCGCTGGACAGGGTGGGTGACTCCCTGGACCTGAAGCGGGCGCTAAAGCACAAAAAATCGCTGTTGAGACTGGTAGGTGATATCACCGGCGAACCCGTCGCCAGCATGGAAGAACTCGCGGCAAAGGGTGTCGACGCCCTAAAGAAAAAAGAAATCCCGAAGCTCGCCATAAAGGACGGCAGTACCACCACGTGGGTCCCACAGGACGAGATTGACTGGATCGATGCGGCCGGCGACTACATGTGCGTGCATGCCGGTGGGGAAACCCATATCATGCGGATGACGATGAAAAAGCTTGAAGCGGAGCTCGACCCCGATTTCCTGCAACGCATTCACCGCTCTACCATCGTCAACATTCACCGCGTGACCGAGATGAGGGCGCACATCAACGGTGAGTATTTTCTGACCCTGAATGGCGGCAACACGGTCAAATTGTCACGTACCTACAAAGACAAACTGAAACTTTTCTCCTGAATTCTCTCGTTTTACCGAGCGGCTTCAGCCTGGCCAGGAAGTGGTCATCTCGGGCGGGTAGTCAGGCTCGCCCGTGATCAAGCCAGAATTCAACACCCTGTGTATTGAGCAACACGTCGCCTGAAAAAATCTCGCGCAGGTCATCGTCGGAGCAGGAGACGCCGTGCGCGCGAGCGCGCGACATCAACCAGTCCATCAGCTCCGACTGGATTTTCGCAGTGCGGTTTTCGTCCCCGTCCAGGCGTTCACCAAGTTCCGCCAGGTAATCGACACCGGCGAGCATGTCCCGTGACAACCGCTCTGTGTCCCTGACACGCCCGAAGTGCGTCAGGTACATGTTCTCAGGCGCTGACTGCATCATGCGCTGAATGGAAGCTTTCAACGCCGGCGGATCGAACTGTATCGGTGTCGTGGTCGGAAAAATAAACGGTCCGTCGGCGGTGTCCAGTTCACGGTAGGAAATGCCGAAGGTATCCCCGGAAAACCAGCCCCGGGTCTGCTCATCCCAGATGCAGAAATGGTGTCGGGCATGACCCGGAGTATCGATGAATTCCAACCGCCTTTTGCCTACCTCGGTGGATCCGCCCTCGTCAACGATCACTACCCGGTCCTCTGGCACGGGAATCAGCGTGCCATGCATTTCATCGAATGTCTCATCTCCGTAAACTGTCCTGGCACTGGCTTCCAGCCGTGATGGATCGATCATGTGCCGGGCGCCGCGCGGATGCACCAGGAAACTGGCGTTAGGTAGCTCCTGCATCAGCTTGCCGGCTCCACCTGCGTGGTCCAGGTGAACGTGTGTCACGATCACGTGGCTGACTTCCGACACATCCCTGCCCCGGCTTTCAAGGACCTTGATGATCCTGCCGGCGCTGTCGTTATTGCCCACCTCGATGACTGCGACTGCCGAATCTGTCTCCAGCAGATAACACGCCGCCATCTGTGGCCTCACCTGGCCGCTGTCGATCGCGATGATTCCGCCTTCGTACTCCAATGCAGTAATGCTGTCCGTCATGTCCGCTCCGAACAATTTATCCGTTGAGAGGGTGTACATTTTCGGCTGATAGTGCACGATAACGCAATGGTGATTTTTTCCCTCCTTACAATATGAAATTTCCTGTTCGGCTGAGCTGCTGCTTACTCGGGATATTTCTCTCGACGATCGCTCTCGGCGCCGAACTCGAACTCGTAGTCAATGGTGTTGAAGGCGTATTGCTCGAAAACGTCCAGGCAAGAACGCAAATCTTTCGAATCGCCGGAAACACTCGCCTGTCACGCCGGCGCCTGAAACAGATGGTGGCGGATGCCGAGTTGCAGGCAGTGGCCGCGCTACGGCCTTTTGGCTACTACGATGCGAAGGCCGGCAGTGAACTGATTTCCACTGGGGAGGGAAGCTGGCAGATCGTTCTGAACGTGGAAAAAGGCCCACCGGTGATGATCAGTGAATATGAAATCACAGTGACTGGTGATGGCAGGGAGGATCCCGGTTTGCAAGACTGGCAGGCCAACTGGCCGCTGGTGACCGGACAGATCATCAACCAAGTCACCTGGAAACAACTCAAGGAAACCGCGCTTCGCCTGTGCAGCGCTCACGGTTATCTGAATGCGAAATTCATCCAGCAGGAAATCAGGCTGGACCTGGTAAACAACCAGGCCAGCCTGGTGCTCACCCTGGATACCGGCATGCAGGCCCTGATGGGAACGATTGTTTTCAACCAGGACAGCGTTAATCCCGTGGTGCTGGAGAATCTGCCGAGGTTTACCGAGGGACAGCCTTATGACGAGTGGTTGCTGGAACAATTCCGGCTCGATCTCTGGCGGACCGGTTATTTCGAAAATATCGAGGTCGTTGAAGAGCGCCGGCTGGAGGAAATTCCTCCGCGGGTAAACCTGGTCCTGAGCATGGAAGAACGAAAGCGGAATACCTACCAGGGAGGCATTGGGTACGGCACGGATACCGGAATAAGGGCTCAGGCCATGTGGACCCGGCATCTTCTTTCGACCCGTGGTGACAGTCTCGATGTTGGCATCGGGTGGCAGGAAGTTCGCAACGAGTTACAGTTTCGAACCAACTACCGGCAACCTCGCACGGTGGCGGCCCGGCAGTACTGGACCGCTGAACTCGCGTTCAGAACCCAGCAGCAGAAATTCAAGGTGCGCCCGGGCGATATCGTGGAAGATTCCGTGACCATTGCACAGGGCAATGTCTACGACTACAGTTTCAGGCCGGGCTGGCTGATCGTCAGGGGCTTGGACGAAGGCCGTCAACAGATCCATGAACACTGGTTCGTGGAATTTCTAAAAGAGACGAACTCTTTCTCCCCGATCGAACCTGATCCGGATGCCAGGCCCCTGGCCAGCCTGGTGGATGAAGAGCGCGAAAAAGTCAGCGAACCCAGCGAAAATATTTCGGTGGGGGTCGGTTGGGACTGGCCTTCCGTTCGGGGAAATGGATTTGAAACCGTGGGCCACCGTCACCGGGCACACGTTTTCACGTCCAATACTGCCTGGGGATCCGATTTCGATTTCAGCCAGGTCTATGTGTCTTCAGCATGGATAAGGAATTGGCATGAACGCTGGAAGCTGCTGTTACGCGGTGAAGTGGGCTATACCGACGCAGACGTACTCGAACGAACCACGGAAGCAGATGGCAAGCTCATTCGCCTGTCGGTCACCGAACTTCCTTACCTCTACCGTTTCAAGGCAGGGGGCAGCCAGAGCGTCAGGGGCTATGGCTTCGAAGACCTCAGCAACAACAATGTCGGGTCGAACAACATCATCACGGCCAGCGCTGAGCTGGAATACCGGTTCCTCGATGACTGGTCCGCTGCCGTCTTTTTCGACGTCGGTAACGCCTTCAACGACTGGGATACGATGAAACTCAAGAAAGGCGTGGGTGTGGGTATCCGGTGGTATTCGATTGCCGGCCCCATCCGGCTTGATTTTGCGAACGCCATAGATGAACCGGGCAGGCCCTGGCGTATTCACTTCACCATCGGGACGCCGCTGCTATGAGCATGCGAAAAGCAATTCTGCTGCTCATCGTTCCCGCATTGCTGCTGGGCGCAGGCTTCGGCGCCTGGATGTGGTTGTTGCATACCGAGTCCGGCGCCCGCTGGATGTTCAGTAGGCTGGGCTCATCGCCCGCTTTTGAGCTGGGCGCTTCCTCGATCTCTGGTGATCTTGGTTCCGGTTTGCAGCTGGAGGGCTTGTATTTCGAAAACGACGCCGTGCGGGTTGAAATCACGAAGATCACATCAGCTGTCAATATCGACCTGCTTCCGCCTTCGGTCAAGGTTGAACGGGTCCATGCCGATGCAATCGCCATCAAGGCACTCGAAACATCCGGCCAGGATTCCGATGATCCGGCTGGCCTCCACCAGGCACTCCAGGGACTTTCTCTGCCGATACCCGTCCGTGTCGAAGACGTTAAACTGCAACGTATCGATTACGTCGATGCTTCCGGGAAAAATATCATCCATCTGCAGGCTGTCTCAACCCGCGGCGGCGTCCACGATATGCTGGTACTGGACAGCCTTTCCCTGACCACTGCAGGTCATGATCTGAACCTGGCCGGGCAGTTGGGCTTTGCTCCGCCGCATTCCCTGGATATGCAATTCGACGCCGATGGCGAATTTTCCGTCACCGGGCAATTAACCGGGTCACTGGAGCAGCTCCTGCTAGAAATCGACAGCCAGGCGCCCGCGGCGCGATTGGCCGGCAGCCTCACGAGGCTGCTGGATGAACCCGAATGGGATGTCGAACTCAATGCACCATACCTGCGTTGGCCTTTGACCGGGACAGAGCCGGACGTGAGCCTGGAAAACCTGTTGGCACGAAGCCAGGGGCAATGGTCCGCCTACCGGCTTGAACTCGTAACCAGCCTGCTGCTGCCCGGGTTGGAACCCGGCAGGTTCGAATTGGCGGGTAACGGCGACTCAGACACATTTTCTGCCGAGCGGGTTTCACTGGAAGGGTCTCAGCTGTCGCTGCAGTCACAGGCAGAGATTTCCTGGCAGAACGACCTGACGGTAGCCGTGAACGCACTCCTGAAGCGGCTGAATCCAGGCGCATGGGTAGAGGACTGGCCCGGGGACCATCACGTCGCGGGCGAACTGGCGCTGGAATGGAGCGGTGATGAGATTTCTGTCCCCGCTTTTGAGCTGTCGGTCAGCGACACCCCGTTGGTTGCATCGGGTAGTGGCCTGTTCGATTTACCCTCGGGGATCATTGAGGGGCAACTGGGCTGGAAAGCACTGAGTTGGCCGCCCGCGGCGCCCGTTCCACAGTTCGCCAGCAGGGAGGGCCAGTTCGATGTCTCGGGTTCTCCGGAAGACTGGCAACTGAACGGCTGGCTGGATTTCAAGGCCGCCGAATTCCCCGAAAGTCGTTTGAGACTGAGCGGGGCGGGTAACCAGGAGTCACTCGAGGTCCAGGTTCACGAAGGAGATATCCTGGAAGGAACCCTGGCGGGGGATGTTTCTTTCAGCTGGACCGGCAACCAGCCTTTCCAGGTAGCGCTGCGCGCCCGGGACATTCACACAGCGGCGTTGGCCGAGGATTTCCCTGGCATAGTCAGTGCTGAATTCACCGCTGGCGGACAACTTGAACCCCTGGCCGCAGAGATCGAAATTCAGCGACTCGAAGGTGTGCTCAGACACATCCCCCTGAGCGCCAGCGGCGGAATCAAATTCGGCGAAGGCCGGGTTAATGTGAGTTCCGCGGAAGTGACCTCCGGCAACTCTTCGCTGATGCTCGATGGCGACCCCTATGCGCCGGAAGGTATCCGGTTCGCAGCCGACATCGATAACCTGTCACACTTTCATGACGAATTCAGTGGTGCCCTGAGCACCCGCGGCTCAGTCTCGCTGAACCCGGACTCCCCGTCCATATCGGGAACGCTCACGGCACAGCAATTGCTGTTAGGTTCCACTACGATAGACGCAATAGAAACCCGGCAAAACGAACTGGTTCTTTCGGGTTTGAAATCAGGCGAGACCATCCTGGAATCGCTGACACTGGGGTTCAATTCCGGAAATCCGCTGGAAAGACTGGACGTCCTTGCCTCCGTGGAAAACAGGACCATTCGAATTGGTCTCCAGGGTTCCGTTGTCGACTGGTCGGACCCCTTGAATTCGGGCTGGAAAGGGCAGTTGGTCCGTTTCGATCTCGATCGCGAACAGTTCTCCATAGCACTGGATCAGCCTGCACCGATTGAAGTGAACCGCGATCAGTTCAGCTTGCAGGACCTTTGCCTCACCGGCTCGCGAAATGCAACGCTGTGCGCGGCCGCTTCGTGGAAGGCTCCGGATGAAATCAGTCTATCCACCGAACTGTCTGCGATCCCGTTGAGCCTGCTCGAGTTATTCCTCGACGCGGATGCACGCTTTAACCAGGTGCTGAGTGGAACCTTCAATTGGCGCCAGGCGGCAGGTGGCAACCGGTCAGGCAATGCCCGGATCGAAATGTCCCCCGGAGTTATCACCCTGGAGGAAGAGGACAACATCCGGTTGGAGACCGGTCCGGGGCTGTTTGGCTTTGACGTGACAAATGGCCGGTTGCAGAGTGGCGTTCTTGATCTTTCATTCCCTCAGAATGGGGCAGTAGACGTCAATTTCAGCGCTGCTGATATACGCCAGGGAACAGCGAGCCCGATTCAGGGTACGGCCCGGATCGATCTGAGCGATATTGGCGCTGTGGGAAAGATTTTCCCGGTTTTCGATACGATCGATGGCGTGCTTGACGTGGACCTCGCGCTTGGCGGCACGATAGCCGATCCGTCGTTTAATGGCAGGGCTTCGCTCACCAACGGAGCCATCAGTAACCAGGCATCCGGATTCTCGTTCTCGGACATCAATCTGGCCGGCGAAGTCAGCGAACTGGACCAGATGATGCTCAATGGCAGCTTCACAGCCGGCGAAGGCAGCGGCGAGATCAGCACGCAGATATTATTCGCAGACATTCTCTCACCGGTGATCGATTTCGAACTGACCGGGCAGAACCTGACAGTCATTGATGTCCCCGACCTTAAGATCATCGCAAATCCTGATGTCCAATTGTCCTGGCAAGACAAGACGCTGATGATCGGTGGGCGCGTGGAAATCCCGGCTACCCGGCTGGCGCCCAGCTACCTCCCCCAGGCCAGTGTCCGTCAAAGCGCTGATGTGGTGATTGTTGCCGGAGAACTTCCCGTCGTTGAGCAGGATTTTCTGAAGGAAAATGAGATCAAGCTGCAGGGAACCCTCGAAGTCTTGCTGGGTGAGGAAGTCCTGGTGGATCTCGATGTTGCGCAAATCGACGTTACCGGGTCGGCGCAGTTTGTGTGGCAGGACGATCTGATCCCTGTCGCCAACGGCAGCTTCAATGGTACCGGCGATATCCAGGCCTTCGGGCAATTTCTGAGGATCACCCGCGGCAGAGTCAGTTTTACCGACACTCCCGCGGACAATCCGCACCTTAATATCCGCGCAGAGCGAGAAATATTCGGAAACTCACAGGTCCGCAGAGCCGGGCTAATGGTTGCCGGCACCCTGAACCGCCCGGTGGTCGAACCTTACACCGTTCCCAGGACCACCAGGGAAAGAGCACAAACGTTGCTGGTGACCGGCAGCGATTTCAACTACGAGCAGGGCGTGGGGGCCGTGGATGTGGGCATGTATGTATTGCCCCGGTTGTACGTCAGTTATGGCATTGGCGTTTTTGAAGACGGCAATGTACTCAAAGTCCGTTACGATCTGGGCAGAGGCTTCGGTGTCACCGCAACGTCGGGGCAGCGAGAGACGGGACTGGACATCAACTACATCATCGAACGCTGAAAATTGAATTGAACCGCGCAAAGAGGATCAATTCTGCATACAATATGCGATTAAATCACTCTACCGGAGCTCGCAAGTGAACGATCAGGAACACCACCAATACTGCACCAACAAGTTCATAGAACTGGCCAATGAACTCAGGAAAGAAGGAATCGAAAAAAACCTGGTTTCAGGTGCACTGATGACCGCATCCGGGGTTTACTCGACCTACGTTGCCGCCGGTAACGACGGCGCGCTGGAACCCAGTGGCGTAGACAAAGTCGTTGATGTGTACCGCCGCACCCTGGAGCACCACCAGGAAGTCAAGAAAGCCCACCTGAAGCTGGACACAAAGGAATCCTGATACCCGGTCAAAGCCGATGGATATGCCTCTGCCGCTGAAGTTCACCGAAACCGTTCCGCTGCAGGACAGGTACCAGCGTTCCCTGCGGGAATTGCGGGTCTCGGTAATCGACCGCTGCAATTTCAGGTGTACTTACTGCATGCCATCCGATTCACTGCAGGGACGCGGCGTTTTCCTGCCATTGGAAAAACTGCTGACCGATCACGAGATCGAAGACCTGGTCCGCGCCTTCGTCGGGCTGGGTGTCAGGAAGCTGCGTCTGACCGGCGGTGAACCCCTGCTGCGGCCAGGTTTGCCTGCATTGGTGGAGCAACTGTCAGGAATCCCCGAACTCGGGGATATTGCCCTGACCACCAACGGCGTTATGCTGCCACGCCTCGCCGGGGACCTTGCAAACGCAGGCCTCGATCGCATAACGGTCAGCCTCGACACGCTGGACCCCGATGTGCTGTCCCGGATGAGCGGGGGCAAGGCAAATCTCGACCAGGTACTCAACGGCATAGCAGCCGCGGAGTCGGCTGGCTTCCGTCAATTGAAAATCAATACCGTGGTGCAAAAAGGGATCAATGACCATACCGTGATGGACCTGCTGGAGCATTTTCGCGGAACGGCGCACCGGGTTCGATTGATCGAGTTCATGGATGTCGGAAACAGTAATCACTGGAGCGAAAGCGACGTAGTCCCGAATGCTGACTGGGTGGACAAGATCGCCAGGAAATGGCCGTTACGCCGAGTGCAATCGGGTAATCCGGCAGAAACTGCGAGGCGTTTCGAGTATGCCGACGGGCAGGGAGAAATCGGCTTTATCAGTTCCATCACGCAACCCTTCTGCGGCGGCTGCACCCGCGCAAGGATTACCGCTGACGGCATCTTCTACACCTGCCTGTTTTCCAACAAGGGCACCAACCTGATGCCGCTGATCCGTCACAGCGAAGACCGGGAAGATCTGCAACGGAAAGTCAGCGACGTCTGGGCCAGTCGCAACGACCGTTACAGTGAAGAGCGGGGCCAGCCCGGGCACGACCAGGAAAAGGTTGAGATGTACCGGCTGGGTGGATGAAAAATGAACCTGACCATAAGGTACTTTGCCGCATTTCGTGAACTCACTGGTACCGAAGTAGAAACCGTGGAAACCGATGCAAACTCACCTTCAGACCTCTTCAACGAGTGCGCTGCAAGGCATGCCGGGCTGCAGAAATTCACCTCCTCCATGGTCGCCGTGAATGACCAGATGGCCAGTTGGGACAGCGCGCTGTCAGACGGCGATGAAGTCCTGTTTTTCCCCCCGGTGGCCGGCGGATGAATCCCTTTGAAATCAGCCAAGAGTCCATAGACCTCGTCGCATTCAGGGAGCGGTTACTCGACCGCAGTTGCGGCGCCTATGTCCAGTTTGACGGCTGGGTGCGCGACCACAACGAAGGGCAGCAAGTGCTTCGCCTTGCATACGAGGTTTACGAGCCATTGGCCGTAAGCGAAGGCCAGAAGATCATCGAGGAAGCCAAGCAGCAGTTTGGTGTGTCCAGGGCGTGCGCCATACATCGCAGCGGCCTGCTGGAACTCTCGGACGTAGCCGTCGTGGTCGGGGTTTCCTCGGCCCATCGCGGCGAAGCGTTCGACGCCTGCCGCTACATAATCGACCAGGCAAAAGTCCGCCTGCCGATCTGGAAAAAAGAATACTACGCGAACGGCAACGCCGAGTGGGTCAATTGCCAGCGCTGCTCAGAAGCCGGCCATCATCACGGATCGGTTACCGCTCAAGCCCGGCGATAATCTCCACCGCCTCGTCCGGCAGCCCTTCCGGGTGGATCCACACCCCGCTCTTCCCGCCTGACTTGTAGACCAGCCGCTGGTGGGTGATCTCCAGGGCAGGATTCACCGGCTTACTCA